>ENA-ORSL01000006-ORSL01000006.1-human-gut-metagenome-genome-assembly--contig:-NODE-6-length-275754-cov-15.728686_pt1 | contig 275754 bp, 236 predicted proteins | sample MGYA00242190_ERZ509157 | MGnify/ENA primary metagenome ERZ509157 (study PRJEB26280, sample SAMEA2338664) | human gut metagenome | biome: human gut; feature: human-associated habitat; material: faeces... | reverse complement strand
CAGTAACCGGCTCATGCTCCCACATAATCAAACAAAAACGATATTCACTTTCGTGAATCTTCGGAAAATCCATATTCACGCCCTCCTTGTCTACACCATTAGACTTCACACATAGTCTACCACATTAGACAGCCAAAATCAATAGAGTTCACAGAAAAGATACAAAAAAATTGCCCGCAGAATTTCTCCCACGGGCGAAGTATTGATTAACTATCAAGTCATATATGACTTCTTGTCTTAATGATACAACTATGGATTGAAAAAAACAATGATTCCGGTGAGAAAAAATTCCTAAGTCATATAAATATCTTTAGGTGTCTTTTGCTAGATACGCATTTTGTATATCCATTGCAAAATGCATCTAGTTAGGGGCAAAATCCCCTAAAACCCCTGATATTTATATAGGTGTGTCACTTTTTGACGCACTTTTTGAAAAAGTGCTCCACTTTTTGGCACACCTTTTTTGATGATAATTTTTCGTGCCTTGGATGGTGTGTCACTTTTTGACACCCTTTTCGGAAAAGTGCTCCACTTTTTGACACACCTTTGGAAAAATGGCGCCACTTTTTGACGCACCTTTTCAAATTCACAAGTATCATTCAGAAACTACGTCTTCAATAATCTGCTTATCCATTTTATTGCTTACCTATGTATTACCGAAACACGTACATCATAATATATTCTTCTTCGTTTTCATCAATAATCTCGAAGCCAACATTTTTGTACATCTTCACTGCATAGTTTGCTTTCTGTACTGCCAAGGAAGTTTTCTGATACCCTCTTTCTTTTAACTCTTCCAACATCCGTTTCATCAGCATAGTTCCAATCCCAAGACCTCGATACTCTTTATATAACGATATGGCAAAAGACGGAACACCATCTTCTACATGTCCATAATCATCCATATTACGAACCCAGACAGCGCCGACTATCTTTTTGTCAACTTCAGCAACAAAACAAATATCTCCTTCCTGCTTGCCAAAATCCTGCACATAAATCTGTAATTCTGGTGCATTTATAATCTCTTTTGGCGGTGCATCTACACCTTCTGGAATGAAAATTGCTTCATACAGGAAATCATCCAGCAATGCTATTTCCTTGTTGTTCATATGCCTTATATTATAACTGATTTTATTATGAAAACCAATCAAAGTTCTAATTTGATTTACATCATATTCTTTAGCTGGAAGAATAACTGCATTTTTACCTCTTATTTCTTTTATTATACTTAATTCTAACTCTTGCCTGTGTTTAAAATGACTGATCATATCCTCAAAAGCACTACATTCATGTTTCCTCCCATAGGGAGAGTTCACCAAATATTCTAACATCATCTGATACCATAACTCATTTCCATTCTCATCACAGCGTTCTTTTTGAATTATTTTAATATTCTCTTCCAACTTATCACTATAGAGATAAAATAATATAAACTTCTTTGCATCAATGCACCTAAATAAATTACGATAGAACTCTATAATTTCTTCATCACTAAGCATATGAAACAAAATTAAATCCTCTATTACATTTTGAAAGAAAGAACATTCAAATAAATATCCTGTATTTGTAAAATTTTTAAACCTTGTTACTATAATTTCCTTTAGCTCCGCCAAAGTTTTTCGCCCATTATAGACTTCATAATTCTCCAAATCTTTATAAAATCCCGGAATATCCGTAATTATCTTAGTGTAAGTAATGATATAATTCTCTTGTTCCCTAACTGTATTTTTTATAATTTCATCCCTTATCGAATTGTATTTTCCCAAAACAGCCTCATATTCCTTCTTCGACATCAAAGCACACCAAGCCAATTCTATCGGAGAATAATCTCCTTCCCTACATACATGTAACTCTGGATTAAACTTAACAATATTATTTATCAGCGTGCTTTTTCCTGATCCTTGAATACCTTCTACAAATATATTTTTCATAAAGCAAATCTCCTTTCAAATTATAATTCAATTACCTTAGTTGCTATTTTTTCGCAAAATTTCCTGTCATGTTCAACAAATAGCATGGTTGGCTCATACTTTAAAATTAATCTTTCTAACTGCATCCGCGAAAAAATATCAATGTAATTTAATGGTTCATCCCAAATATAAAGGTGTGCCGGTGTAAGTAAACTAGTCGCCAACAAAACTTTCTTTTTCTGGCCTTCCGAGTAAGTTTCCATATTTTTAGTAAACTGCTCTCGTCCAAAATCAAGCTGCCGAAGTATGGCACAAAATAAACTCCTATCCAAATCATGCGTTTTACAATAATTTGTAACATTACCTTTAAGTCCGATTGTTTCCTGACCAACATATGAAATAACAAGACCACTTGCCACCTCACATAGTCCTTCTTCAATTATACAAACACCTATATTGGAATTACATTTTTCTAGGATTTTTCTAATAATTGTTGTCTTTCCACTTCCATTTTTTCCGGATAATACAACACGATCACCCTTTTTAATGTCAAAAGACAGCCCTTGAAACACTGGTTTATCTGAGTCTTTATATTGCAAACTATACTCTTTTACATTAACAAGACTATTTTTGTAATGAACAAGCTGAAACAACTTTAAATCTTTAGGATATTCTATATCTTCTAAAAGACCCTCCTTTTCCTCAATCTCTCTTTCAATTCGTTTTTCCATCTGCTTTACACGACTCTGCATCTTTTTTGTTTTGGCTCCTATAAAACTTCTTGTGCTTAAGCATCTGTCATGTTCTTTTATCGGATCAAATCCTATTTTGGTGCGTTCATTTTTATCTGCCCACTTAGCAACCTGTTCTGCCGCATGGTTCAACTTTTGAATCTCCTTTCGGTGTTTCTCATTTTGTGCTATTGCAAATTTATCTTTACGTTGCTTATTCTCCCACCACACCGAGAAATTACCATTTTGTACTTCGATACTGCAACGATTCAATACCAGACAATGATCTGTGCATGCATCCAACAAATCTCTGTCATGAGAAACCAGTATAAAACCCCTTTTAGAAGCTAAATACACCTTCACACACTCCCTTGCATTTTGGTCAAGATGATTCGTCGGTTCATCAATTAATAAAAACTCATTTTCCTGTGAAAACAAAACTGCAAGTAATATCTTTGTACGCTCTCCGGGACTTAAGATACAATAAGGTCGATACAAAATCTCTGAACTTTCCGATAGCTCTTCCAACTCACAAATAACTCTCCATATTTCACACCCCGGCTTCAAATCTTCCATAAATTCTGCCACAGGCATTTGTTTTTGGTATTCTGCAATTTCATAAGGAAAATAATCAAACTTCGTTGATGCACTTATGGAACCTGTAAACTGATATTTTCCAAGTAATAAATTTAAAAAAGTTGTCTTCCCTTTTCCATTTCTACCAATAAAACCTAGTTTCCAATTTGTATCAATCGAAAATGAAACATTCTCAAAAACATAATCAAAACTCCCTTCATATCCAAAGGTGAGATTATTTATACTAATTTGTGCCATATACATTCCTCCTCTCATGGTTACAATAAAAAAAGAACCATTCGTTGCCAAACAGTTCCATTACATACTATAACCTCATATGGTTCATCAAAAGAAGGAAATACACCCAACATTGTAATCATTTTTATGCACACAAAAAGAGAGGTTATGAGAACATAATCCACTTTTGGCAACACGACAAGTAGTATGGGCGATATCGCTCATACTGCATAAACATTCATGTAATCAAAAGTAAATTATCTTCTCATCTTTTCACCTCTCTCCTTAAGATAAAGCCATTCTAACACTCCGACTTTCCTTTGTCAACAAAGGAATATACTAATTCAACTCATTCCACACATCCACATAATCCTGCAATCCACTCGGACGCATTGCAATACTTACGTAACTTGCTGGCTCTTTCCTCGCAAGTATGACAAGAATCCCCGCATCCTCTGGCTCATCAAATACGACCTGCTCCTCTGCCTAATCACAGTCAATTACAAGCTCCTTGCCCTCCATATCTGTCATAACAACAGCGTTCCTGCTGCCATCATACTGATACACTGTATAGTTTAATGCCATGTGCTCACCTCTCTAAATCATCCCAAAATGCTCCAGCGCATCTCTTATCGCTTTTTCCTTTTCTTCCGGACACTGAGGTTGTCTGCTATCTTCAGACTTAGGCAGGTTATAATTCTCCCCAACCTCTATTCCACATTTCCTTTTTACCTGTGAAATATACAGATTAGACACCTTCAACCCGTGCTCTTTCAGCACATATTCCTTAATCTCCGCATAAGTCGCCTTACTCTCAGCCGAAGTCAAATCCAGCTCATCTAATTCAATTTCAACCTCAATTACATCATCCGGTTTTTGTTGGGACAAGAGAACAACCGTCTCCACATTCGCAGTCCCCGGGAACATATCCACGCAGCATACCTTCTCCACCCGATAGCCCTCCGCCTGCAATGTCACCAGATCCCGTGCCAGACTGGTTGGCTTGCAGGATATATATACCAGATGCTTCACGCCATACCGGATAATTTTGTTCAGTGCCTTCGGATGGATGCCATCCCGCGGCGGATCCAGTACGATCATATCCGGGAGCTCTGTCAGGCCATCCAGCACCTTCATGACATCACCGGCAATAAACTCACAGTTATCCAGATGATTCAGCACCGCATTATCGCGGGCAGACTCCACTGCCTCCTCTACGATTTCCACACCGACTACCTTCTTCGCTACCGGTGCCAGCATCTGTGCAATCGTACCGGTTCCGCTGTAAAGGTCAAATACCACCTGATCATCAATATTTCCTACATATTCTCTTGCCTTCTCATATAACACCTCTGCCCCCAGTGAATTCGTCTGGAAGAATGAGAATGGTGTGATCCGGAACTTCAGTCCCAGAATTTCTTCATAAATATAGTCCTGCCCGTATAACAGATGGGTCTCATCACTCTGTACCACATCTGCCAGTCCGTCATTTACCGTCAGAAGCACTCCGGCAATTCTTCCGTGAAGTGTCAGGGCCTGCAGCTTCTCCAGCCAGCCTGCCGTATCCAGATACTCCTCTATCTGCTCACGGATCGCTGCCCTACTGCTTCCCGGCTCTTGCGCGAACATGGATGCATCTGCAATCTGGCTGCTGACTACCAGATTGATCAGCATATCCTTGGATCTCGCCGTCTGACGCACCACCAGATGACGCAGACTTCCCTCATGACTCATCTTCTTAAAATAAGGGATGCCTCGTTCCGCAAAATGCTCCAGCGTACATGCCAGTACCTGATTATAATCCGAATCCACGATCTTGCAATCCGTTACTGTAACCAGATCATAGAAGCTCCCCTTTTTATGCAGTCCGAGTGCTAACGGACCATCCTTATATTCATCTCCGAATGAGAACTCCATTTTATTCCGGTATCCTTCTACTACCGGACTTCCGATGATTCCTTCCCATGTATATTCCGGGCACACCTGATCAATCAGTCTCTGTACCTGATCTGCTTTGATCTGCAGCTGCGTTTCATATGGAAATGTCTGATATGTGCAACCGCCACACTGTCCGAAATGCTTACATACCGGCTCTGCCGTTTCCTGTGGGGATTTCTCCAGCACCTCCAGCAGACGGCCTTCTGCCTTTCCGTTTTTCGCCTTAGTGATCCGGATGCGCACCTTCTGTCCGGCAAATGCTCCCTTTATGGTCACTTTCCGATCTTCTATATATGCAATTCCCTTATTTGGAAACTCGTATTCCTGAATAATTACTTCATGTTCACTGCCCTTTTTCATGCATTCTCTCCTGCCTGTTTTCCTTAATTCTTCCCGCCGATTCCAATCATCTCAATCACCAAACAACCGGCCAAGCCATCCCTTTTTGGATGCTTTCTTATCCTCTTCTTCCAATTCCTGCCAGTGATACTCCACATTGCCCTGCTCATCCATTTCCATGAGCATAAATGTTCTGGCTCTACCCTCCTGCCGCGGATATGCGAGACTCCCCGGATTCAGCAGCGTGATATCCTCACCCCGATCCAGATATGGATAATGAGTATGTCCAAACATCACGATATCCATCCGGTTCATTGTTCCAAACATCCCCAGCCGGTTCAGATCATAGTTCACCATATAGCGGTGTCCATGTGTCAGAAATATCCGCTTGCCGCATAGCTCGATCGTCATGTGATCCGGAAGTGCCAGACTTCCGTCGTTATTCCCTGCAACAATATAAGTGTCACCATCGATCAGAGACTCCAGCTCCTCCACATCATCCTCTACATCGCCCAGATGAATCAGCACATCAATATAGCCGGTCCGTTCTGCCTGCTCTACCGCCTGCACTACATAGTCATTTCTTCCGTGAGAATCACTCACTACCAAAATCCGCATTTCAATCCTCCTACTGTCGGCTTTCACTGTTCCTTGTCCTTCCACTGAACCGTCAAGCATATCTCTTACTCGGCCTTCTCCAGCTCTTCCCGCATGAGTCGAAGTGCCTTACCTCTGTGGCTGATTGCATTCTTCTGCTCCGGTGTCAGCTCTGCACTGGTGCAGCCGTATTCCGGCAGGAAAAAGATCGGATCATAGCCAAAGCCGTTTGTTCCTGCCTCATGATAACCGATAATGCCCTCCATTGCAGCCTCTTTTACGACCTCTCTGCCATCCGGAAAAACAACTGCGATTGCACACATAAACCGTGCGGTCCGCTTATCATCCGGTACTCCCTCCAGCCGGTCGATGATCATCTGATTCTTGATCGAATATGGGGTATCCTCGCCGCCAAACCGATGAGAGAATACTCCCGGCTGCTTATCCATATAGTCTACCTCCAGCCCCGAATCGTCTGCCAGAACCAGCTCATGGCAGAGTGCATGGATTGCCCGTGCCTTGATCAGTGCATTTTCCTGAAACGTAGTTCCATCCTCTACAATATCCACATCGATTCCGGCTTCCTTCATTGATAAAATCTCATAGTCCAGTCCTGCCATAATCTCCCGGATTTCCCGCATTTTATCCTTATTTCCCGTTGCAAATATTAATCGTTTCATCTTGTACCCTTCCTTATTTTTTCTATTTTCTTATATTGCTGTTTTTTGCAATTTGTGTTTTTATTTCTTGCTTCTATCGTTCGTAAATGCCTTCAGACACAGATTGCAGTCCTTATTCTTCTCCGCACTCATCCACTTATTTCCGTACAGACTGATATAACCCTCTCCGTCCGTAATATCGAACTCTCTGGTTCTGGAATCCGCATCATACTCAATGGCTACCGGATGTACGGCACCCGGCGTCTGTATATGCACAACCACCGCAAACTTCTGATTGTCTTTCAGTTTTACCGCCTCATCCAACCGGACCGTATAATAACCGGCCTGTTCAAAGCTGCCCTCCGCTACCAGCTTTCGGTCATTCAGGCTGTCTGCATCCTCGAATTCCGGCACCACATATACCTGATAGGTGGTGTCCACATCCGTCGCATAGAACGAGACTGCTGCCAGCTCTTCATCCTCTCCTGCCCGATATACATTAGCAAAATAAGCCTGATCTTTCTCATAGCCGAGCTGCCCACGCCATCCCAAAAGATCGGACTGATAAATGTTATCAAAATTGTTTGCGTCTCCGAGCTTTGTATATACCACATTGGTAGTTCCTATATTGGCATCCTCATAGGAAACATAGAAGTAACCGTCCTCGCCAAACTCCGTGCCCCAACTGTTCTTACAGATAAAGGCTCCGTCATTTTCCGGTGTGATTGTGAAATACTCCTTGGGAAAATCATCATCCCAACCTACAATGATAATGTCATGATTACAGGTGGCCTCCTGATTGTAGTAATATGTCGCACGCTCCCGGTTATAGTAGCCGGACCAGCTGTTTGCCGTCTTCATCTGCGTATAAATAGAGGTCTCGACCGCTCCGTATTTATAAATGGCTTCCTTGATTGCCACATAATCCTTCGGTGCCAGAATCTGTGCTTCCTCCAGATGCTTTCTTGCTTTCAGATCCGGGTTCGTTTTACCATCTCCGTACGGATCGTCCGACTCGTACACCGGTCCCTGCCAGCTGGCCATATAGGCAATTGCCATCGTATACTCTCCACCCTCGTTCTGACCCAGGCTAAAGCTATTACACAGGCTCATATGATCCGGAGAAAACATCAGATTCTCCTGCGGTGTCAGAGTCGTTTCCAGAGCAGCCAATGAAGCAAACGCCCAACAGGTACCATAGAGTCCCTGATCCCGTACCGGCGTCACTCTTTCCAGCTCTCTCATGTCATAATGCTTTGGCAGCTCTACTTCTGCTGCGATTCGTGCCATAGACGCTGACGCAGTTTTATAATTCATTACAAAATCATAATTAATATACTGTGCGATATCTCCAATCGGCACATATAACTTATCCGAAACGATCTGCACCTTATCCTTCAGTTCTACAAGCTGCCCATTAATGTTTGCTGCCGCACTGTTTGTGTACAGACTGATAGAATTTGAGCCTTTCTCGATCAGAATATTTCCATTCTCATATACCTGTGTGGAACAATTAAATGCATCCGTTAACTGATCAACCGGAAACATCAGGCATCCCTTCGCACTCACATATGGTTTCTCCTCCACAAAGGATAATGTCTCCTGCCCGACAACAACTGACACGCCTTTCTGATTATCCATCTCTGCCAGATCACTTAAAAATTCGCTTGAAAAATTTCTGGCCGTCGTGCGCTTCACCTGAACCTCCGAATGTCCGGTCAGTGAAAATATGATCATGATTGCAAATACCAGTACGAATATCGCACCAATTAATTTCTTCAAGTGTACAATCCCTTTCTGCTAAATACTTCTCTCTCCCTGCTCCGGCCGTGGCTGTCTCGGAGGCTTTGGTCCCAAATATTGATAATAATATGCCTTAATCATACCATTATAAATCTTCCGGTTTTTCGTTGCCTTCTTCCCCAGATACTTCTCGGCCTCCGCATAAGAAGTGATAATATATTTTGACCAGGTATCCAGTCTATCAAAGCTCTTGCCTATCATCCGGTACAGATCCGGAAGCTCATCCTGTTCCTCGAGTCGTTCTCCATATGGCGGATTGGTAATGATAAACCCATATTTTTTCGGATTACTTAACTCCGCCACACTTCTCTGCTGGAAATGAATCTGATCACCGACTCCGGCAACCCTCGCATTTTCCATTGCGCATTTCACAATGCTGCTATCAATATCATATCCCTGAATGTTCATCTTAACATCCCGGAGTATCCGATCCTCTGCCTCTGTAACCGCAGCCTTCCATGCAGACTCCGGTGTGATGTTTGTCCATTTCTGTCCGGTAAATGTCCGCTTCATTCCCGGTGCGATCTTCGCTCCGATCATGGCCGCCTCAATTGGAAACGTACCACTGCCGCAGAACGGATCCACCAGAATCCGATCCTTGTTCCAAGGTGTCAGCATGATCAGTGCGGAAGCCAGTGTTTCAGAAATCGGTGCCTTACCGACCAGCTGCCGGTATCCCCGCTTATGCAGTGAAATACCGGACGCATCTAATGCAATACTTACCATATCTTTATTAATAAATACCCGGATCGGATATTCTGCCCCATCCTCATCAAACCAATTCACATGATACACGGTCTTTAACCGCTCCACGATTGCCTTTTTCACAATTGATTGAATGTCAGATGCACTGAACAATGCACTATTCTTTGTAGATGCCTTTGACACCCAGAACTTTGCATCCTTCGGAAGATAATCCTCCCAGTGTAAAGCCTTGGTGGCCTCAAATAATTCATCGAAGGTTTTCGCCGGGAATCCACCAACCTTCACCATAATACGTTCTGCCGTTCTTATAAAAACATTTGCACGTGCAAGAGCTTCCATATCACCGCAAAAGGTAATTCTGCCATCTTCCACCTGTACAATTTCATATCCCAAATCCTGTATTTCTCTCTTCAGCACTGATTCCAGTCCAAAATGACAGGGTGCTATCAACTCTACCTTATTCATCATTCATTTCTACACTTTCTATTAATGTCTATTACTTCTAGTTTATTGTACGTTTCTACCCGTCAACTGTCAAGAAAAAGCCGGCATTACTGCCGGCTTACGGTTAAATCTTTATTGTATTGTTTTATTCCTCCCACTGTATTGATCACCCGATATCCCCTCTCTGCCAGAATCCGTGCTGCATTCATACTGTTGACACCATGCTCACAATATACGATCAGTGTTCGATTCTTCGGAATCCATACTCTTCCACTCTGGATTTCTTCAAACGGAAGACTCATCGCCATCGGTATATGCCCGTTATTAAAAGCCTGTCGGCTTCTCACATCTATGATAATCGCATTTTCTTCCACTGCCTTCCGGATAATATGACGAATATTGATATTTTCGATGGTCGGTACCATAATGCTCACCACCATTTTACTTTATATCTTATCATATTCGTCCATCCGGCACGATGTGCCTTACCGCTCATATGCCGGCAGCGGCAGAGATACCTCTGCCGCCACCTATTATTCTGTATTAGTAGTTTGATGACAATCCTGCGATTGCCCCGGTTGCCGCCATAGCTATAATTACTATCAAGCCGATAATACCCAGAATCAAACCTATGATTCCCAATACTTTACCGACCTTTGCCTGCTTCGGCAATTCCGGATACTCCTTGCTCAGCTGACTGCATAATACCAGGTCTACGATTGCACAAATCAATCCGACACCTCCACAACCGGTCAGAAGCGATGCAATTCCCAGGATCAATGCTGCTATTGCTTTTCCAGGTGCTTTTTCCATAATACGTTCCTCCTCTTCTTTAATTTATATTTTACCATATAATATGGGCAAAATATCTGTCTAGACATTCATGGCTCCACCGCAATATTCGCAACAACCATTCGCATCCGGAACTGTAGTCGCTCCACAAAACGGACAAGTCATAGCTGCTTTTGGTGCCTTCGCCTCAGCAATCTGATTCCGGATACTCTGTCGTGCATCCGATAACAGATCGCAGATTTCTCTTCCCATTTCTTTATATTGATTATATTCTGTTCCTTTTCCATTGATGCTTGATGAATTCAACAGAAACTTTATCTCATCAAAATACGGATGATTCACTCGAATAATTATATAAAAATTATATTCATATTCATATCGTTTCGGATTATAGCTGACTTCGTTTCCATCCTTATCTTCATATGTAATCTCATTTTTTTCTTCTTCAATATCCAGATCACATCCTGTCACCTGTGAAAACGCCAATATATCCGGATTCTCATCCTTTATATTTTTCGTTCTGGAAACCATAAAAAGACTCTGCTCTTCATCAATTAGGACCTTATTATTTCTTCCAAGCGAACGGGTAGTATGAAAAGTTTCCAGTTTCGCCCGGTTTTCTTCTCTATATGTTAATTGTTCCTGTATTTCGGCAACCGTACTGTTTTTCCGATCACTGAACCATGGCGATAGTAACGCTGCACAGTCCTTGCACATATTACCATCTTCCAGTTTCCGATTTCCAAATAACCCTATGTCGCCACCACACAATGCGCATGTTTTCTTTTCAAACATCTTTCCAAATAAACCCATATAAGTATCCTCCTTTCCGATCTATAGTCTGTCACTGTCGTTAAACGGATCCCCACACTCCGGACAGAACTTTGGTGGATGTGCCGGATCCTCCGGCTCCCATCCGCATTTATCACATCGGTACAATGGCATACCTGCCGGCTTGGGAGTTCCGCATTCAGAACAAAACTTACCCTTATTTACCGCTCCGCACGTGCAGACCCAGCCATTAACCCCTTGCGGTGCCTGCTGATAACCTCCCTGCTGTCCCATCTGCGGTGCCTGCTGATAGCCTCCCTGCTGTCCCATCTGAAATAAAGTCGCCGCATTTGCTCCTCCCATCTGCCCGGCCATGTTCATTCCCATGAATGCCATTGCCGGTCCGGCACTTTCATTCCGGGCTGCCGCCTGCATTGCCGCTGCCTGTGCACCTACCATATGTGCCGCTGCCATGTTAGGATTCCGGAAGGTTGCATTTTTCTGAAGTTCTTTTATCATCTGCTCATCTTCATCACTTGCCTTCACCGATGATAAACCAAAGGATACTATTTCAATACCTCTTAGTTCTCCCCACTTTCTGGAAAGCACCTCATTCAATGCCTCTGCCAATTCAACTGTATGCCCCGGCAGCGCTGAGTATCGAATGCCCATATCACTAATCTTTGCAAATGCCGGCTGAAGTGCGGTCAGCAGCTCTGTCTTCAACTGTCCATCGATTTCTGCACGGTTATATGCCCCCGAAATATTTCCGCATACATTGGTATAAAACAAAATCGGATTCGTGATCCGGTAGCTGTATTCTCCAAAGCATCGGATACTGATATCCACATCCAGACCAATGTTTGTATCCACTACCCGGAATGGAACCGGAGTCGGCGTGCCGTATTTATTCCCCAGCAATTCCTTTGTATTAAAATAATAAACTCTCTGATCCTTGGGTGCCTCTCCGCCAAAAGTAAACCGTTTTCCAATGTTTTTAAGAACTGCCGGAATATTATGACTGAGGTCTCCGCAAAATACAGAGGGTTCTGTAGAGCTGTCATATGTAAACTCTCCCGGTTCTGCACAAATATCTACAACTTTTCCCTGTTCAACAATGATCATACACTGACCGTCTGCCACTGCTATGGTTGAACCATTTGTGATAATATTATCTTCTCCTTTTGTATTAGAAGAACGACTCCCAAGTTTTTTTTCTCCCTTTGTTATGAGTACATCTGCAGGGAGTGCTTCGCAATAAAAAAACTCCTTCCACTGATCTGCCAGCACGCCTCCGGTTGCACCTGCAAGTGCTCTTATTAATCCCATATTCCATACCTCCTCTTATTTTCTGCTCAAATCCCGCCTTACTGCAATTACTTTCCCCATAAAATCTGACATTTTGTCTTTTCCGCCAATATTCTATTTATATTCTACTTATTTCGCCGCAAAAAAATAACTGCCTAAAATGGCAGTTATTCCCCGAATTATAAGTCTTCTGCTACCAGCTTTCGCAGCAGCATCTCTGACACCAGCTGCATAGTATCTTCATATCCTGTCTTTTCCTTCATACTATCAATATGAAACCGAACTGTCCGAGGCGATATAAATAACCGGTCTGCAATTTCCTGTCTGGAATACCCTTCAGACAACAATCGTATAATTTCAAGCTCACGTTCCGAAAAATCCGGGCTGTATGCATCGCCAATCGGTACAACCGGTGCCCGCTCCGGATACACCCGTTCACCGCTTCTGACCCTTTTCATTACATCTAACAGCTCTGCATCTCCATACTCCTTATACCAGAAGCCTTCGCATCCGGCTTCCATTGCTTTTTTCATAAAACTATATTCCGGCAATGATGTAATAATAATTATCTGAATTCCGGGATATTTTTTCTTTAATTGCTTTGCTGCCATCAGACCGCTTGCATTATCCGCTGTACACACATCCATCAATATCATATCAACACTATGCTTTACGCAATACAATTCTGCATTTGCAGCGCTCTCGATTGAAGCAATTATCTCATATTCCGATTCTTCTGCGATCAATCCCTGGATATAATATCTGGACTGTCTTGAGTCATCTACCAACAAAATCCGAAACATCCTGTTCCTCCTTTCTCTTCCCTCCATCCTTTTCAGCAGAAATCTCTTCCTGATCGATATCTATATTGGACAGCCATACCACCAGCTTGAATTGAGGCTCCAAACGAATCTCCACCTCTCCGCCTGATGCTTCTACACGCTGCCTGATTCCAGTCAATCCACCACCCTCTTTTAATTCTGATGGGGTGCTTTTCCCATTATCTGTTATTTGGAGTATCCATTGTTTTTTCTCATTTATAATATCAACATAAACTTCACTGGCACCCGCATGTCTGATCGCATTTATGATTGCTTCCCTCAATACCATCCGTAGTATTCCCGCCTGCTTACGGCTCATTTCCCCATCTTCTTTAAGTACAACCCTGCACCCCAGTTTTCTCGCAGATTCTATGATTTCATCCAGCATCTGCCGGTCGTTTGCATTCTGCCCTGTCAGCCATTGCAACCGGTCATTCTCACCCAGGCAGCCGATTACCTCCTCCCATACTTCTGCACCGTTCAGGATTTCTTCTTTTGTAAGGCTCCTTTTCTGCAAAAGAAGTCTGGTGCTTAATGCCGCTTTACCCATATCATTATGTATACGGATTTTTGAATTCAGGACTGCCTCCTCATGCTTCATTTCTTCTATCATTTCTGACAATTCTTCTATCTGGTCCTTCCTCTTCAAAAGCTCCTGTTGCCCTGCCTCCAGCTGTCTATATAGCTGACAAAACTTTGTAATATCTAACAAATTCACCTGGTCATAGCTCTCATTCTGAAGCCGGATCTGCTCACCGGTCACTCCCCAGATCGAGCCATCCGCGAGCTCCAGTGTCGGACGATCCAGCTCCGTGAGTTCTATCCCCTGTATCTGTGACAGTTTTCCCTCCAATATCCGATATAGCTCTTGTTCTGATATCACCGTACTACCTGTCAATTCATTCGATATCTGATACATCCTGCGGTTTGCTAATGCGACCTGGCCATTTTCCCGAAAAAATGCTAATGCAACCGGCAGATTGTCAATCCCTTCCCGTATAGATCTAACGCTGACCTGTAACTGTTCTCTGCGCCGTGAATGCCAGATCATATTAAAAATCCAAAGTGTAGAAACTATTACTATTGCCCATATAATCCAAACCGGCATTCCACCCACCGCCGGGTTTCCCGGTTCCTGTCGTTGAAGCATGACATTTTCTGCAAATAATAGAATCAATTCTGTCGTCCATACAGCGAGCCAGACCAGCAGTAAGACACTGCCGATCCCGGTATTCCGATTATAAATCTGCTGTATAAACAGAAACACTGCAACTGTATAAATTCCAAGCATACAAGATAACAGACCAACCCTATGTATCTCCGAAATCATCTGAAATGTATCCATTCCCTTCACCTCCCCGGAAATCTGACAGAAAACAAATATTCTGCATCCTCCTCTTTTTTAAAGAAATATGCTGCCCTGTGTTCCTGTAACGGTTGATCCAATACCGCCGGCATCCGTATATCCGTAATCTTCCCAAGACTGTAGATAAATATAGACAGCTTCATGATCCGGTGATTATCTTCAGCAAGTACAACGTATACCCGGGAGGCTGTAAACAAAATCTGTTCCATAACCTCTTCCAGTATGTCATATAGAAGAACTGCAGTTTTTTCATGCAGGCTCCCCTTTAACTGCATTAGTAAAGATGCCTTAACACCACAAATCTCCAGATTATTAAGGCTTTCCTCAAAGCAAAAATGCAATTCCTCGACCGGAATCCGCCCCATACTCTCTCGGATCATTAACAGATTGCAACGCCGCTTAATATATACACCTTCCATATGGATTCGGATCAGCTGCTTTCTCTGTTCCTCGATTTCATTGATTTTCTTTAGCTTTTCGACCTCGAGCAGAATCCGTCCACATTTTTCTCTGGTTTCCTCTGCCACCAGTTGATAGATTCCGTTCATCTTCTGTATCTGCATACGTCTGGACTCTATTTCATATTCCCGCTGCATAAGCTCTGTCTGTTCACGCAGTACCTGCTCTGTCCGTTGTTTTTCTCGAATCAGTTCATTCAGCTGCGAAATATCCTCCTGCCAGACAATATATCCTCCCTGTACGGGTGCACTGTGTAATTCTGTATCTTCATCCGGTAATATTACACGTCCCTGTCTGATATCCTCCAGATATCCGCATATATCCAGCGTCTGATGCTCGGAGCGATAACAGACTTTTCCCATCCAATCGACAATCTGCATTTTCAATCCTGAATGATAGAAAAACTCTTCATAATTTGTATTCACCGGAACTGTTCCGATCGCAATACAGCTTTCCCAAATACATGCATGAAACAGTGCCAATGCGGCTGTCATTTCTATAAACCCAAAAGTTTTCATATTTATCGCATACAATAAACAGTAAAAACCGGCCAGACCCAATACGACAAAGGGAAGCAGCTTCTCCTTTCCGATATTCAAAATCAAGCTTTTTCTTAAAAGCAATACAATTGTACTGCTTTCCAATACTGCAATCCATATAGCAGCGCAAAGATATAAAACTCCTCTGCTATATTGTTCCGGATTTTCCGCCACAATCCGAAACGCTAAATGATGAAACTCATTTGTCAGAATTCCCAGAATCAAAACGACCGCCGGTATCCAAAGCAGTTTCCAACGGGCAGGGATACTATAATCCTCCCGCTTTCCCATACATAATGCCGCATAGAAGCTCAACAACGGAATTAAAATCATTGGGATATAATATCCGTACCATGCATATCGGCTGACAACTCCATCCCATAACAACCGATGCCTGATAGACCGAAGCAAAATCCAAAAACAGATCAGAACTGCAGTTCCGATCAAATATCTACGCAAATTTTTCTGCATGATCCTGTGATGCAGACTCAAAAGCCAGACAACCGCCATACTGATATATATAATATAAACCAACAAGAACAGCACTATATTCCAATATAAATTCTCCGGTCGAATTATACGAATTAATGACGCAATCACCAGAATTATCATTGCAAATAGCATTTGCACTATCTGTTTCTGAAACTGATTCAGGTGCATTCCGTTCCCCCCTTATCAATATTTGTTCTATTCTAACATAAGCTACCGGACAGAATCAAATATAATCTGATACATACTATTTACAGACAAGGTATATAACTGCAAAGAGCGGCAGATTAAATCTGCCGCTCTTTAGCGTTCTTTAGCGCTCTTTATACAAGCACTATATCTTAGTAATAAGAAGAATTAAATGCATCAGAAAGTGCAACGCCTGTTGTTACACCAACGATAATCCATACGATCAATGCAATGATGCTAAGAACCAGACCAATGATACCAAGGATCTTACCAACCTTAGCCTGCTGTGGAAGCTCCGGGTACTCATTACCTAACTGGCCACATAATACAAGGTCAATGATTGCACAAATCAAACCGAGACCACCGCAAGATGTTACGATAGAAGCAATACCTAAGATCAAAGCGGCAACTGCTTTTCCAGGTGTCTGATTTCCTGTGTTATTTACGTTATTATCCATTTTTCTCCTCCTTCATGTTCCTCTATGTCCTTCTTCATCCTATTTTCTGACATAGCATTATTAAAACCAAAATGTATTATACTACAATTTATACCGGTTATGCAAGCCGTATAATCACTTTGTCACACATGATGCCTTCCCCCTCACCAGCACCTGCACGCAAAAGGCCGGAACCTTTTCTGAGATCCCGGCCTTTATTCTTCTGTTGTAATTCCTACTCGTAATCCTTGGATGCTTTGCTGCTGTTTGTAGCTTTATTACTGCTCTTGGCAGAATCAGAAGCCTTATTGCTTGCCTTATTCTTAGAGCTGTTCTTTGCATTACTTGCAGAATCGGTGCAGTTTGTCTCGTTTGAGTAGTTGTTCTCAGACATCTTCATGTCCTCCTTTAATGTAATAAATACTTGTTACATCTACATTGTTGACAAACTGTACATTTTTTATACGGCCTTTTTATTTTATTCTGCCGGTTATTTCCTATGCCTATGCTATTTTAACTGTCCTAAACGTTCTTCTACCTGAGCTAACATCTGCGTGTACTTCTCCAGCTTGCCCTTCTCTTCTTCAATCTTGGCTGCCGGTGCCTTTTCCACGAACTTCGGATTATTCAGCATGCCCTGTGCACGCTTGATCTCACCCTGGAGTCTTCCCTGCTCCTTTGTCAGTCGCTCGATTTCTTTCTCGATGTCAACCAGCTCTGCAAATGGCATATAAAGTGCTGCGTCATGGATCAGAACGGATACTGCATCCTCTGCAATTCCGGTCTTGTCTGCCTGAACATGTACCTCACTGGCATATCCGAGTGTTGCAAAGAATACCTTACTGTTCTCGAAAATATCCCGTACACTCTCCTTCTCTGATACAACATAAACGGTTGCCTTCTTGCTTGGAGCTACATTCATCTCAGTCCGGATATTCCGGATACCGCGAACAGCTGCCTTGATCGTGTCAACGGCGGCCTCATCCTCAGCAAAGTTCCATTCTTCTCTGAACTCCGGCCACTTAGAGATCATAATGGATTCTTCCTCATCCTGCAGGTTGCAGAAAATCTCCTCTGTAATAAATGGCATATACGGATGCAGAAGCTTTAAGGACTGGATCAGAACTGTCTTTAACGTCCAAATAGCTGCTGCCTTGGTCTCGTCTTCATCATTCCACAGACGCGGTTTTACCATCTCGATATACCAGTCACAGAACTCTTCCCAGATAAAGCTATGGACCTTATCTGCAGCAATACCCATCTCAAACTTCTCCAGATTCTCGGTTGCTTCCTTTGCTAATGTATTTACCTTGGACAAGATCCAGCGGTCTGCCTGTGTAAGCTTGCTTAAATCAACCTCTGCGGTATCTGCCTTCTCCATATTCATCATAATGAATCGGGATGCATTCCAGATCTTATTTGCAAAGTTTCGGCTTGCTTCTACACGCTCCCAGTAGAAACGCATATCATTACCCGGTGCATTACCGGTGATCAGTGTCAGACGCAGTGCATCTGCACCGTATTTATCAATAACCTCTAACGGATCAATACCGTTTCCGAGTGATTTACTCATCTTGCGTCCCTGATCATCCCGTACCAGGCCATGGAATAAAACATGGTCAAACGGCAGTTTTCCGGTCTGTTCAATGCCGGAAAATACCATACGGATAACCCAGAAGAAGATGATATCATATCCAGTAACCAGTACATTGGTCGGATAGAAATAATCCAGATCCTCTGTCTTCTCCGGCCAGCCAAGAGTGGAGAATGGCCACAGGGCTGATGAGAACCAGGTATCCAGTGTATCCTCATCCTGTTTTAAGTTCTTGCTCTGACACTTCGGACAGGTACAAGGTGTCTGTCTGGCTACGATCGTCTCTCCGCAATCCTGACAGTACCATGCCGGGATCCGGTGTCCCCACCACAGCTGTCTGGAAATGCACCAGTCACGGATATTGTCCAGCCAGTTATAATATGTCTTATCCATACGTTCCGGAACAAGCTTTAACTCACCATCCACAACTGCCTGCTTTGCCGGCTTCGCCATCTCTTCCATCTTAACAAACCACTGCGGTTTTACCAATGGCTCCACGGTTGTCTTACATCTGTCATGCGTACCTACCATATGTGTATGCGGCACTACCTTTACAAGCAGTCCCAATGCATCCAGATCCGCAACCATTGCCTTTCTGGCCTCATAGCGATCCATGCCGGCATACTTGCCGCCCAGTTCATTAATGGTTGCATCATCATTCATGATATTAATCTCTTCCAAATTATGACGCTTGCCAACCTCAAAGTCGTTCGGGTCATGTGCCGGTGTAATCTTCACACAACCGGTTCCGAACTCTTTATCCACATATGCATCTGCAATAACCGGGATCTCACGGTCCGTCAGTGGCAGTTTCAGTGTCTTGCCAATGATATCCTGATAACGTTCATCCTCCGGATTAACCGCTACTGCGGTATCACCCAACAATGTCTCCGGACGTGTGGTAGCGATCTCAACAAATCTGCCTTCCTCACCGACTACCGGATACTTAATATGCCAGAAATGACCCTCCTGCTCCTCATGAATTACCTCTGCATCCGAAATGGTTGTCTGACATACCGGACACCAGTTTACGATCCGGGAACCCTTATAAATATAACCCTTCTCATACAGATTACAGAATACTTCCGTAACTGCCTTATTATTTCCCTCATCCATGGTGAACCGTTCACGATCCCAGTCTGCGGAAGAACCCATCTTCTTTAACTGATTTACAATCCGTCCACCATACTCTTTTCTCCAGTCCCATACACGATCCAGGAATTTCTCACGGCCCAGATCATGCTTGTCAATGCCTTCCTTTTTCAGAGCCTCAATAACCTTAACCTCTGTTGCGATCGCGGCATGATCTGTACCCGGCTGCCATAATGCATTATATCCCTGCATACGTTTAAACCGAATCAGGATATCCTGCATAGTATTATCCAATGCATGTCCCATATGAAGCTGTCCCGTGATATTCGGTGGCGGCATCACGATAGTAAAAGGTTTCTTACTCCGATCCACTTCCGCATGAAAATACTTCTTTTCCAGCCATTTACTGTAAATGCGTCCCTCAATCTCCTGCGGATTATAGGTCTTTTCCAATTCCTTGTGCATAATTCTCCTCCTGATTTATAAACCTCTTTTAACCTGTAGCTCTTATACAGGTCTTATTAGTATTTAAACTTTATCTGTTTAATACTACCGCTATGTGCTGATAAAATCAAGTATTTTGTGTTATTGCCACCAGATCATAATGTGCATCGATAGCAGCTTCGCATGCCTCCCGGTCTTTCTCCTTCAGTGCCCGGAAGATCTCGCGATGTGCCCGGTGGAGTGCCTGTTTGGTCTGCTCATCACTCTGTCTCAGGATTTCATCGATCCATTCCCGGTAAACATCCGAGACTGCATCCATCAGCTCCATCCAGAGATGATTTCCCGAAGCAGTCGCCAGCAGATAATGAAACTGCCGGTCATGCTCTGCCGCATCCTCTTCCTGCTCTCCGGTATTGCCCTGTTCCAGCAAGCTTTCCACCTCCTGCATCTTCGCTTCCGGATTCTCAATCACAGAGGCACAGATTGCCTTCTCCATCGTCCTGCGGAAATCACAGATTTCCTCCCATGTCACCAGCTTGATCCGCAGGAATATACGCAGCATTTCCGATAATCGTTTGGATACATTTCCGGTATAATAATTTCCGGAGCCCTGAACACTCTCAATAATTCCCATATAGTCCATACTACGCAGTGCTTCTCTTGTAGAGTTCCGGCTGATCTGCAGTTGTTCCGAGAGAACCCGTTCTGTCGGCAGGCGATCCCCCTGTCTGATCCTACCTTCCCGGATCTCATCACATAAATAATCAATCACCTTTTGATATTCTCTGTTCCCTTCCATCCTTCATCTCCTGATCTATTATTACCCGTTTTCTGCCGTCTCCTGTTTTATACTATTTTCTGATCCATATATTCCGGTTCACCTGTTTCTTTCATCAATGATAGAACCTGTATCACAGAAAATTAGAAAACAGAACCGAGCCACCCACCGTTAATACTCCGGCAACTGCTATGGACAGGCTGCTCATTGCGCCTTCTACCTCACCCATCTCGATTGCCTTTGCTGTTCCCACTGCATGAGACGCCGTACCGATTGCAATTCCTTTAGCAATCGGTTCCTGTATCCGGAAGATCCGGCAGATTGCCGGTGCAAACATATTTCCCAGCACACCGGTTATAATAATGACTGCAACAGTCAGTGTAACGTAGCCGCCTAACTCCTCCGAAATGCCCATACCGATTGCTGTCGTAATAGACTTCGGAAGGAATGTGACATATTCCTCATGGGATAATCTACAGATAAGGCTCATGACAAGAATGCAGCACAGCGAAGCCAGAACTCCTGCCGTAATGCCCGCAAAGATTGCTTTCCAGTTATTCTTCAACAGCTCCAGCTTCTCATAAAGAGGAACCGCCAGACAGACCGTGGCCGGGGTCAGGAGATAACTTAAATATTTCGCTCCGGAATAATAAACATCATAATCAATATGAGAAACTGCCAGAATCACGATCACCAGAATCACGGAGATCAACAGCGGATTAAAAATCGCCAGTTTAAATTTCTTATGTAATAAGCTTCCCAGACCATAAGTAGCCACGCTTACGATCATTCCGAAAAATACCGAATCTTCAAAAAAACTCATTTCTTTCCATGCCTCTTTTCTTCCATACGAATCATAACCTGTGTGATATGACCGGATATCACCATAACCAGAAATGTAGAAACAACCGTGATCAGGACATATGCGATCAGGTTAGACTGTATCACATTCCAGGATGTCAGGAGTCCGACCGCCGCCGGAATAAACATCATAGGCATGATTTCTATCATAAAATAGGATGTTGTTTTTACATCCTCCACCTTGATTAGCTTAAAACATAACGCCAGGAACATTAATACCAGACCATAGATACTGGCCGGAATCGGAAGGGGAACCAGATAATTTAATATTTCCCCTGCAAATGATATGGCAAGAATAATGCCAAATTGTTTCATGTACTTCATATGTACCACCCTTCTTATAATTGGTCGTACCAATTATAAGGTGGTCTTGTTCATTTGTCAATTGGAACTACCAATTTTTAAGTATCAAACTACTATCTTTTCATACCGCAATATGATATGAGGTCAGAACTTCCTTCGCCTGCTCTTTCAGCTCCGGATATTCCGTGAGGATTCCCTTCACACAAGTGAAGCTATTCTGCCGCTGCTCTTCATTGCTCTTCATGCCCTCTCGCAGCTTCTGTCTGCGTACATTCAGAGAATGCTTCACCTCTACCATTTCACGCTTGTCTACCAGTGCTGCCAGTTGTTTCAGCCAGATATCCGCATCCCGCACTCCGGCATCCTGCAGAATATCAAGCAATTCTTCCTGATATACCCGGAGATCTCCTGTATTGCGCTGATACTGATCCTCCTCCGCTACCATTGCCTGATATTGTTCCCAGTCATATGCCAGTTCTTTCTGCGTATTCACCTCGAACTTGGCATACAGATAATCCAGACTGTTCGTATTATTCAACCATTTGATCTTCACCTTATTCTGCAGCAGGATTGCCCGGTTATGCTTACGATAGCACAGCTTCCGCTCGGTCTCCGCCCGGCTGTAGGATGCAAAGATCAGAAACTCGGCGATCATTGCCACAATTGCAATTGCCGCTCCCGGAATCGTCAGTTCAATCTGATATTCCATTGTCAGTACCAGGAAACCGATAATCGTGATCGCTGCAAGTATCCCGACCACAATCGCACTGTTCCGGAGTGTTTTCTGTTTTTTCTGGAGCTCCTCCTCTTCATAACGCAGAGCACCTTTCTCCCCCTCCAGGTATTCCAGATCCCGCTTGATCTTCCCCCGCATTGTCTCTAACTCTTCCAACCGTTTTAATGCCTCCGGGATATCTCCCTCCAGACGCATTAAAAGCTTATAACGTTCTCCCGATAAACGCTTTGGCATATGCTGTAATTCCCGCCGGTTCTCCTCCAGCATCAGAATCCTCCTCGCATCCTCCTCCAGATTCTTCAGCCTGCCCGGCTCCATCTGCTCAATCCGCTGAATATCTGAGAAATACATCGTTACCAGCTCATATTCCCGTTTCTGGTCTTCCAGCTCATAAGTAATATCTACAATCTGCCCCAGATGGTGATTCAGCTCTGCCTCTTCTTCTCTTTTTCCCTGTTCGTCCGCATCCATGGACTCCAGGGCTGTCGGTTCTTCCACCTCTGTCCGTCCGAAAATCTGCGCTATCTTCTTAAAAAGTCCCATAGTATCTCCTGCTTATACGATCTGCTCCCGAAAGTCCTCTTTCCACTGATTCAGCATCATATCGATCCGCTGATTAAATGCCTCATAATCTCCCCGCTCCTTATTGTACAGTGCCTTCTGATAGCGGGTGTAGACGGATGTGCTTTCCGCATCCTCCGTCGCATCTTCCAGTAAACCCATCAGGCGCTGGAAATCTGCCTCATCCATTCCAAAGGCTTTGGCTTCTTTCTCTACCACAGCTTCTTCCGCTTCCTGTAACCGAAGTACTATATACGCTTCCAGAGATGCCGGCTTCTGATTCCGTTCAAATGCCTCCAGAAATGCCAGCTTAGCATTCGTAACCTCCATATTTTTTGCCAGTGCCACCCCTTTATTATGATACACATCTCCGAGGAATCTCCGATCTTCGATCTGATCCTCCCTGCGAAGAATCGTATTATAAAGCGAGATAGCCTTCAGCAGTCTCTTATACATCAGGAAGCTATCTGCCTTTAATTTCAGCTTCTCTTCCTCCGGCAGTAATGCCACAAGCTCCTGCTTATCCCGGAACTGCTGAATCTCCGCCGTTTCATAATAACTACCTGCGGAAAGAATGGTCACCAGAAGCTCTGTCAGAGATGCCTCTGCTGCCAGCTTCTCCAGCAACCGGTCCGCCAGCTCCTCCATCTCCAGTTCTGTCTTGATCCATTGCACTAATTTCCCCTGAAACTGTTCCGGATTTAACAGTGCTACATTATTGTAAATATAAAAGCACAGCTCCTCATAGGAATATACCTCTACCTTTGTATTTGTAAATCGATATGGAATTACCGCCTGTCTGGGCTGACATAGAATAATTCTTCCCATAATCCTGATCCTTCCTGTCTACTCATCTTTATCCAGCACAAAATCCTTACGATAAATCTTGTTCGTTGTCGGATATAGTTTTCCAAAGCCTTCATCCCGAATCACAACTGAGCCCCTGCACCCGCTGTACATCTCAACCTCCAGCGAAAGTCTGGTCGTCTTGTTCGGTCTGGATGGCAATCCGTGAATCTCTATGATTTCACGCATTGCTTCCTTTGTATAATGATTCTTATATAATAATTCTACCCGGTTGGTATCGTCCAGGCAGACATATATTTTTCCATGCACATTATACCATTCCCTGCCGCCTCTGGCGATCGGAATGAACGTGCCTGCACCGTCTCCGCTTAAAATTCCGATATCACTGTGTACCATATCCTCGGCATTTACAATATATTTGGCAGGATTAATAACATTGGAACCGATATATGCCGCATAGCAGGCACCCTTGGTATAAATATTCTGTCCGACAAATACCCTTCTGCCATTACACAGTGCGTTCTGGGATGCGTTCGCCCATACTTCTGAGAATCCCACTCCTGTCAGGTATACCGATGACATATAGGACTCCCGCAGTACTTCATTGACAATCTCCAGAAATCTCTGATCCAGCTCCCGTTTATCATCATAGAGCCGATAATACCCCATCTGTTCCCGATAGTCTCTGTGAATCACGGTTACTACCTGCGGTGTCGTCCTCCTGGCGATATCTACCCGGTAGAAATCCATTCCCTCCGGTCCGTAATCGAACAGCCCGACGCTGTTGTTCCGGAGGCTCTCCGGCTGTTGGAAAATAAAATGCAGATACGCACTGGTGTGCCCAATGATAAAGAAACGATCTCCGTATAGTTCCAACTCATCCTGCAACATATGCAATACCCGGAATAATGCATGCGAATATTTATAAACGGTCACTACCAGCCGTTCGATCTGCGCATCCTCATATCGATTTATAAAATCCATGATATGCCCTTTCAGAATCAGCAGCAACACATCCTCGTAGGTATAATCTTCTTCCCGGAACGTCATCCGCTCCGTAGATTCCAGCTTCTCCATGACCTGCTCCAGCATGGTTCCTTTCTGATGGAATCGATGCTCCAGCGCATCACTTCCGATATACCACTGTCCTTTTTCTTTTCCGAAAAATGCCACATTCGGCAGCAGATAGGTATCAACCGTATTCAGCTGGCAGATAGACTCCGGCTCTTTTGTCTGTTGATTAAAAAAGCTTAACTGCGTATATTCGGCACATACATCCATTCCCAAATAAAATTTCTGCATGAAGCTGTCCCCTTTCTATAAGATCCTCATGACCTCTTCAAATACATGGCTGTATTTCATATATTCTTCCATGGATGCGGTCAATGCTTCCGCATCCCGCATTTCCTGATGGATCAGCATCTGATTCAGGCGTTCAAACCGGCTCTCCGGTGCATCCTGCGAATAAGCATCACTCCGAATACTGTCACTCTCGATCAGTGTTACCTTACCGGTATATTTCTCTGCGAAATGATATAACAGCTGTTCTCCATGGAACACAACAAATTCCTGCACATAATATCCCGGAATCCGTTCCTCCATCCGGCACGGGCGGAAGTCCAATGTCTGCAGCTCACTCGTTCCCACACTGTAGTTCACAACTACTTCCTGCCGCTCTTCCCCTTTATAAACCAGATAGGTTTTCAGGAACAGCTCCTGTGGAAGATCTACAATGTCCGCAAAAGACTTAAAGAACGGAAGCAGAATTCCCCGGTTCAGGAACTTTCCTACGGTTCCTGCAATATAAGAAGTCTCGTCCTGTGTCAGCCGGATGCATTTGGACAGGTGCCAGAGCATTGCCCCATGACAGATATCATCGCCGATCTCTCCCTTATGGATCTCCAGCATCAGATATTCAAATACCGAATCCGGCACCCATTCCTCCCGGATAAAGTACAGATATGCCATCCGTTTCAGGAAAGCCTTCGTAACCATTCCCCGGTGTCTGCCCTTATAATAAGACCGGAAAATATCCATTGCATTATCAAGACTCGCATCTGCAAATATCAGTTGAGCAAGAATATTCTCCTCCAGCTCTCTGGCTTCTCCCAACACAACCATGGCTACTTCCCAGAGCTTTGCCAGCTCCTTTGTATCCGCTTTATAATAAAAGATCAGATACTGTATCGTCCGGTCATTGTATTGTCCCTTCTGATAAAGATAAACGCAAAGAGATGTCAATGCCTCATCTCCCATGATATCCGTATCTGTAACAATATATGATGCCAAACGGAGGAGTCTTGAAATCTCAACTTCTCCATATCCAAACTTCCGGATCGCCTCATAGGCTTTCCGGTTCATGCCACGCATAATATAGCCGGAAATGATCTCCGCACTATGAAGTTTATCCAGATAATCCAGGTCTACCTGAAGTAAGTATTTCTCCAGAATGTCTCCATCATAGTTTTCCAGATAATATTCTATGATCTGCAGGAGTACCTGCTGCCTTGTCTGATAGCTTAGCTCCCGGCATTCCAGAATATCCCTTGCCTGGTTGACATCTCCGGCATCCCGTAAATGCCGGTGTTCCATCTCACTGTATGTATATGCCAGAAGCCGTGCATCCGAAGGATTATAATGCCGGCAGATATCTAAAAATACACCGGTATTCACCAGCCGTTCCAGCCGATATGGCATCGTACTCACATAGCGGTTACCTCTGGTATCGATCAGTGTTACGACCGCAGAATCCGTTACAATATCCACATAGGCCTTGCCGTCTGCTACCGGCACCTGCTGCTCATCCTTTAATTCTTTATGCGTCACGACAACTGCCTTGATCCTTGGATTGGTACAGATCAGTCTGCGCTTAAAAATAATATTTGTCAGCCGTGCCGCATACTTCGGATTAATCTGTTTCGGATTCAGAAACTCCTTATAAATCACCAGCAGGAATTCATGAATTACGCCTTTTACAAGCTGTTCTTCCATGAAATTCTCAATTGTGGATGCCATCTCCGCATATAATTGCGGATAGGTCTTTTTATTCCGGATCAGATTCGCATATAAATATGCCTGCTCGTACTCTGTTAACGTATGGCTGCAGATCAGATATCGCAATACAGCTTCCGGCAGCACCGGATATTCCTTCAGGCTCATACTACGGATATAGCATTCATAAATACCGATCAGCTTCAGTCCCTGCCGGATGCCCCGGTCAAAGTAATCATGGTATTCTTCTTTACAACAATTAGCCCGGATCAGCATGCTGCAGATAACATTCAGTGCATTCAGTTCCGGCTTCCGTATATCGATCTCCTGCAGCAGGCGGAACAGATTCTTCTGAAACCCATGCTCTTTTTCTGCCAGCTCGACACACCCATGTAATACATCATCAGAAATGTAATCATGATGCATTCCCCAGCGGATTGCCGACACCTCCAGCCCATCCAGCTTCCGGAGCATTAACGGCTCCCGGTTAAACATATCACATATTTCATAATAAAGAATCGGGCTATGGATTCCCTGTTCATAAAGCTTCCGGATCTGTGCATAAACAGGTCCCTTCTCTGTATCCGGGGATTCATCCAAAAATGTCAACAGCCAGAAATAGAACAGCTTCTCACCTTCTGTTTCAAACCTGTCACGGATCATGGTCCTGGCTCTCGTTACAGACTCTGAATCCTTGAACGCCAAAGCTTTCAGATATGCATAATAACTGGATGCCCGGTCTCCCTCCACCATCCGATCCTGATCCGCATCGATCCGTTTGAATTCTTCTTCTACCATGGCCTGATTGCCTGCCAGAATATTCATATGCAGAATACCCAGCCGGTAAAGCTGATCGTCCTTGCAATACTGCACCAGATTCCGTAATGCATACAATGTTTTTTCTACATACTGGTCCAATGTCAGCTTTCCGGTCCGAAAGTCTAAATACCCTGTGATCAGATTACATTGATGAACTTTTATAATATGACTGTTCCGGAACAGATGTGGCGGTTCCGGTCTGTTAACAGCCTCCGTCCGGATCACGATCTCCACCACGATCTTCTGATATGCGGTCTCAATCATAATATGTCCCAGATTGGAATCACGATCCATATACTCCGGGAACACCATATATTCCAAATTATATTTATTGCCGATAAAATCTTCCATGCTGATATAATGCTTCAGCGGCTTTATAAACCGTACATCCGAAGTCACTTCCGCATTCAGATATCCCCAGGTATTCCTTACCAGCTGCAGGCTGTGTTTCTCCGCCTCTTCACGATAAGCGATCTGCTTCCTGCGTTCCGGCACTTCCAGAGATATGGAGCGTTTCTTATGTGTATAGGTCAGGAATTCTTCCATTGCCTGACTGGCAGACAAGCTCTGTGTCAGGCTGTTATATACTTCTGCATACATTGGCTCCCGTTCCAGAAATGCCCTGTAAAACTCCGGAGATGTAAACAGCCGCACTGCCTCATTCCAGTTATTCTCTGCAAGACTCGCAAACTGGAACATATCTCCCAGCTCACCCATGGAGCTCTCCACCGCCGGGGCTGTGATTTCTATATCATATGGAATACGGAACTCGCCTCCGTCCGTTACCAGATAGATCACACCGTTGATCTTCTCGCCTTTTTCCCATTTTCCGGCATCAAAGATCAGCTCTACGTCCTGCGACTTTCCGATAAAATTATGCGGTTCGATCTTAAACAGGTATCGGTTATCATATACCATTGCCTTCATTCTCTGATCATTTACAGACTGTACATTCAGTATCCCCTGGTACTGGGAACCTGCTTCTATATTCAGTTGTAAATGATCGGTAGAAATCTCCACCTGCGGACGTCTGACATCAAACTCGCCCTTTGCATACTGTTCAACTTTTTCTTTCATCTACAACACCCTTGCCAATCCTTCCTGATATGGGCTATAATAATCCATAACATAATTAGCTATATTATATCAAAGATTGTCAAAATAGAAAAGAAGGAGAGGGATATTTTTATGTTACAGCCAGCAGATCAGTTTCACGGCAGTGATTTAGAGAAAGTAGAACAGTTATACGGAATTAAGCGGGAAGACATCCGACCATTCGCTTCCAACGTAAATCCCCTCGGATTGTCACCGATATTAAGAAGTTCTTTACAGGAGCATATCGATGTTCTCACCGATTATCCGGATCGGGAATATAAAGAACTACGGGAAGCCATCCATGCGTATACCGGTGCAGATGCGGGACATATTCTGCCCGGAAGCGGTACGACAGAGCTAATCGTTACATTCATTCAGGCAATCCGGCCAAAGAAGACTCTGGTTGTAGAGCCTACTTATTCCGAGTACAAAAGGGATTTGAAAGCGATCAAAAGTGAAATCGTCAATCATGTATTATCAGCCGAAAATGATTTCAGGCTTGATCCGGCCATGCTCTGTGAACAGATCGATGAATCCGTAGACCTGGTTGTTCTGTGCAATCCAAACAACCCAACCTCTACCTGTATCAGTATCAGCCAGATTGAAACCATTGCCAGAAAATGCAAAGAGAATTCCGCATTTCTTATGATTGATGAGACCTACGTGGAATTCGTAAAAGATATATCTGTGATTTCTGCCATCCCTTTAGTCAAAAAATATAACAATATAATCGTACTCCGTGGCGTTTCCAAGTTTTTTGCCGCACCGGGTCTCCGCCTTGGTTATGCCTGTGTATCAAACGAAAAACTGCTCCGTTATCTATGGAAGCACAGCAATCCATGGTCCATCAGCTCTCTGGCCGCCTATGCCGGAACCGTTATGTTTACCGACCGGGAGTATATGGAGCAAACGCGTGATCTGATCGCACAGGAGCAGAGCCTGATCTGTTCTGCACTCCGTGCCAGAGGTACTATAAAAGTCTTCCAGCCGGCTACAAACTTTGTATTACTTCAGATCCTGAAGGATGGTATCACTTCAGCAGATGCATTTGAACACTGTATCCGAAAAGGGCTTATGATCCGGGATTGTTCCAACTTCATGGGGCTCGGTCCGGAGTATATCCGGTTCTGCTTCCTGAATCCGGAGGATGATGACCGGCTGGTCAACACTCTGTTAGAGATTTTGTAAGCAGCCTCGCCTGCTTTGGTGTTTCTTCCTTGAACTTTTTATATATCCGGATAAAGTGGCTTGCATCCGCAAACCCGGTTTCCTGAGCAATGTAGCTGATCTCATAGTCACTGTAAAGCACCAGTTCCTCTGCTTTGGATATCCGGATATATTCAATATATTCTTTGCAGGAACGCCCATATTGTAATTTAAACATCTTCGCGAAATTCGAATAGCTCATTCCACTCAGCTCGGCCAGCTTCTGTACCCGGAGTACTTCTCCGGAATGTGCATCTATATATTCCAGAATATGATCAAAGAACTGTTCCCCGGTATCCGCCTTATCTGCTCTCTGAAGTTCTTTTCGCTCCGGCATCCAGTTCCGGATCATGCGAATCTGCATCGTTGCCAGATTGGAATAAATATTCAATTCATATCCGAACTGTTTTCCCTCCTGCTCCTTTAAGCAATCCAGGATCAGTGCTCCCAATCCGTAGTTTTCCTGCTGCTCTTTATCAAATATCATCGGATCCCGTTCCTGTACCATTGCCAGCGTTTTTCGGATCGTCGGCATGTAAACCCCCGGTATCCGGATCACATTCAGATCAAACTTCACTACCGCATATCGAATCGGAAGCTCCCCCTGCATCCGAATCCGGTGAAGCATCTTCGGAGGAAGTACGATTATCATCCCCGGCGTCAATGTATATCGATATTTCCCGCAGTCTACATGAATACTCCCCTCCGTGACATATAAAATCTCCATAAAATAGTGCCAATGTCCACGGACATAAAACGTAAGATTCTGTACATCCTCCATATAAATCTGATACGGTGTGTTCATGACATCAATGTATTCAAATAATTCCATACCCGATCGCCACCTCCTGTTCCTGTTCCTGTTCCTGTTCCTGTTCCTGTTCCTGTTCCTGTTCCTGTTCCCAGTTTACCACCTTGTTTTTCATTTTTGAAGAGATTTGTTCTATTTTTTAATTTTTATGTTCTAGATTGTGTGTATTATGATTTCTATAATAAATTCATAAGTTAAGCAGTTTACAGATTGGTTTTACAACTGCTCATTCAAATCTGAACCGGATCCAAAACATTTATATTATAATTTACAATGGAGGTATTACAATGTTACGTGAAAGTGTTATCAACAACTTAAGCAACTGCATCCTGCCTTTCTGGGAGGGCATGATGGATCCTGATTTCGGTGGCTTCTACGGCATGCTGGATTTTGACCTGAAGCTGGATAAGAAAGCAGTCAAAGGCTGTATCCTGAACAGCCGTATCCTGTGGTTCTTCTCCAATGTTTATCTGACAACTAAAGATGCATCCGTTCTTCCTTATGCAGATCATGCTTTTGAGTTCTTAAAGACCTATTGCATCGATCGCGAGAACGGCGGTATCTACTGGTCTATGACCTATGACGGTAAAATCGATGATTCTACCAAGCACACCTACAATCAGGCGTTTGCGATCTATGCATTAGCTTCTTATTATGATGCGACCGGCCATCGGGAAGCACTGGATCTCGCCATGGATCTGTTCCATGTGATCGAGACCAAATGTCGTCTGGGTGATGGTTACGGTGAGTCTTATACCATAGATTTCGTTCCAAATGTGAATGACAAGCTGTCTGAGAATAATGTGATCGCCGACAAGACCATGAATACACTGCTGCATGTATGCGAGGCTTATACCGAACTGCAACGGGTAGCTCCGAATGAAGAGGTGTGGAAACGTCTCTACTGGACCGTCGATGAGTTCTATAACTCTGTTTACTGCCCGGAGCGTCATCGCCTGGAAGTATTCTTCGATTCCGATATGAATTCAATCCTGGATCTGCATTCTTATGGTCACGATATCGAAGCCACCTGGCTGCTCGACCGTGCACTGGATGTTTTGGGTGACCGTGAGTTGTCAGACAAGCTGGCTCCGATGATCCTGGATCTGACCGAGCAGATCTACCAGGTAGCCTATGAGGATCATTCCGTTATGGCGGAGGCAGAGAAAGGGGTAGTATTAACCACCCGTATCTGGTGGGTACAGTGCGAGTCTATCATCGGTTTCTATAATGCATATCAGAAGACACGCGATATGCGCTATCTGGACGCTGCCGAGAACATCTGGACTTATATTGAAGAACATCTTCTGGATCCGCGTGAAGGCTCCGAATGGTATTACGAGGTAGACGCTGACGGTGTTCCGTCCAGCCGCCTTCCGATCGTAGAGCCATGGAAGTGCCCATATCATAACGGCAGAATGTGTATGGAGATCATGCGCAGAACCGCTTTTATGGATCCGGTAAATAAGAACGCAACCAAGGAAGCAAGAACATTGCTCCGTAACCTTTATAAAAATGCAGGTAAGCGCCTGATCACCGGCCAGCATACCCAGGCCATTCCAATGGAAGAGCGCACCCATATTCATGAATTAACCGGATGCTATCCAAAGCTTCAGGGCTTCGAACTGCTCTCCTACTCTTCTAATATTAACTACGAAGATATGGATGATGCATGTCGGACCGAAATAGAGGAGAACAAAAACACCGTTGAAACAGCTCTGAACTGGGCAAAGGAAAGCAATGGCATCGTAAGCTTCTGCTTCCACTGGTTCTCACCGATTGGTGGACGTGATAAAGCCTTTTATACCCGTAACACAGATTTCAGTCCTTATCAGGTACTGATCGAGGGGACGGAAGAGCGGGTTGCATTCTTCCGTGATCTGGATCTGATTGCCGATCAGCTGGCAAGATTCCAGATTGAGCATATTCCGGTACTTTGGCGTCCGTTCCATGAATCAGAGGACACCTGGTTCTGGTGGGCATCCAAGGGTCCTAAGATTGCCAGTGAGTTATATAAGCTGATGTATCATTATTTTACAGACGTGAAGCACCTGAACAACCTGATCTGGGTATGGAGCTGCCCAGCCAAAGAAGGCTATCCGGGTGATGATTATGTAGATATTGTTTCCTTGGATATTTATGTAGCTCCTCATACCGTTACAGACTACAAGGAACAGTACGAAGAACTGACGGCCAATACCAGCCGTGAGAAGCTGGCTGCACTGAGTGAGGTCGGTGTGATTCCTGATATCACCATGATCCGGGAAAGCCGTGTTCCATGGTCTTACTTCATGACCTGGTCAAAGGAATTCTGTCTGACAGAGGAACACAACTATGATGCCTCCCTGAAGGCATTATATGCCAGCGATTATACAATAAAATTAGGAGAGAGTCTGTAAGGACTCTCTCCCTGATAAAGCTTTCACGATCACTCTCCAAGTAATACTAAATCAAAGACGTATGCGGCTTCCTTTGCGGTATAGCTGCGTACGTTTTTTTCATTACTTTCCGGAACTCCATCGAGGTATACGCATCTGCCGCCTTCCCCGATCAGAAAATATTTCAGTTCTCCGGTATAATCCACATAGATCGGGTGTCCGTCATAGGCCTCTCCGGTATCCTCCAACCGTTCCCGATAATCCGGTACCGCTTCAAAATGAAGTACGGCATAGGTATTCCAGTTCGGCACCTGTACAGACATATAAATGCTTACATTGTCATGATCCGCATCTCCGGTTGACGGCGAACAGCATAGAAAGCCTGACTGATTGACTCCTTCCCGATACGCCAGTGTATAATGATCCATGACCGGATTCATCCGAAGTCCTGTCATTACATCCGTAAGCGTTTCTCCCTTATCTGCCGGTACAATGGCGGTTCCCATCTGCGCCAGTGCCTGACATAATGCATCCATTCCGATCACATTTTTATTCACCAGTTCTGTCCAGTTCTCAATCTGATAGACCAGATCGTATACCTTCAGATACATCTGTTCATTCTCTGCGATTTCTCCGTCCTGCTGCCGGTAGATAGTCACGCTGTCATCCGAATATGCCGTTACCAGACTGTCAAGCGCCGGCGCTGTCTCCGGAATCAGAATCCCGACCTTATGTCCTTTTACATTCAACATAAACTGGGTCTGCAGATCGTATACCTTTGCCTGATTATATAGCCACAGATCCTCCGTCTCTGTAAATACATAGGTCTTATCACCGGATGTAAAAGAAAAATGTTCCCTTGTACCCGGATTCTCAACTGCCTCTCCCGGTTTCGGCAGCTTCTCTTCTATTTTCCGATATCCCGGTGTTCCAGTGGGTATCCGGATTTCTTCGGAAGCTGTTATCTGCTCCGAGCCGGTATCCGCCCCTGCCGATATATCCGATTCCAGTGTTGTCTGCCCGCAGCCTGTAAGCAATATACAGACTCCCAGGGCAAGCACACCTTTTATTCTCCTCATGAAATCCCCCTTGTCATGTTACTCGGTTTCTTCCTGTACGGACACTTCGATTCCGAGTTCTTCCAGCTGTTTCGGATCTACTGCATTCGGTGCCTCGCTCATCAGACAGGATGCATCCTTTACCTTCGGGAATGCGATTACATCCCGGATAGAATCCTGCTGTGCCATCAGCATAACCAGACGATCCAGACCATAAGCCAGACCTGCGTGTGGCGGAACACCATACTTAAATGCATTTAACAGGAAGCCGAACTGGTCATATGCACGCTCCATCGTGAAGCCAAGTGCCTTGAACATCTGCTCCTGAATATCATCCTGATGGATACGGACAGAACCGCCACCGATTTCCGTACCGTTTAATACAATATCATATGCCTTGGCACGTACCCGTCCCGGATCAGACTCAATATACTGTAAATCCTCTTCCATCGGCATCGTAAACGGATGATGCATAGCCTGATATCTTCCAAGCTCTTCGCTCCACTCAAGAAGTGGGAACTCTGTGATCCATACGAACCGATACTCATCTTTATGAAGCAGTCCCAGCTGATTCGCAATCTCCAGACGAAGTGCACCTAATACATCATAGACCAGCTTGCTCTTATCAGCTGCAAAGAGAAGCAGATCGCCCGGTTTTCCCTGCATCCGCTCAACCAGTGCTGCCATTTCTTCTTCCTTCATAAACTTTGCAAAGGATGACTTGTAGCTTCCATCCTCCTGAATTGCGATATAAGCCAGACCCTTAGCACCGTATCCCTTTGCAAAATCAACCAGTGCATCAATCTTCTTACGTGGCATTGCACCCTGACCGTTTGCATTAATACCACGTACGCTTCCGCCATTTTCGATCGCACTCTTAAATACAACGAACTCGCAGTCCTTTACTACATCGGTAACATCGCACAGCTCCATGCCGAACCGCAAATCCGGTTTATCGGAGCCAAAGCGCTCCATAGCCTCTTTGTATGTCATCCGCTGAATCGGCAGTTGTACATCCACATTCAGGACTTCCTTAAATAATTTAGCCAGAAATCTCTCGTTGACATCGATCACGTCATCCACATCTACGAAGGATAATTCCATATCGATCTGTGTGAATTCCGGCTGTCTGTCTGCACGCAGATCCTCATCACGATAGCATCTCGCGATCTGGAAATAGCGATCATAACCGGAACACATCAGCAGCTGCTTATAAATCTGCGGTGACTGTGGGAGTGCATAGAATTCACCCGGATGAACCCGGCTCGGAACCAGATAATCTCTGGCACCCTCCGGTGTAGACTTGCACAGAGTCGGAGTCTCAATCTCAATAAATCCCTCACCTGCCAGAAATGCTCTGGTCAAGGTCGTTACCTTACTACGCATCATAATGTTGCGCTGCAGATCAGGGCGACGTAGATCCAGATACCGGTACTTCAGTCGAAGATCCTCCTTCGTCTTACTGTTTTCTTCAATCGGGAACGGAGGAGTCTCTGCCTCTGCCAGAATCCGGATATCAGTTGCGATCACTTCAATATCACCGGTTGCCAGATTCTCATTCACGGCTCCTCCTCTAGCTGCAACGGTTCCCGTAATCGCTGCCACGAACTCGGAACGTAACTTCTCTGCCTTGGCGAAGCTTTCTGCCCCGCATTTTGCCTCTTCAAAAATCACCTGTAAGATACCACTTCTGTCACGAAGGTCTACGAATATGATTCCTCCCTTATTCCGGCTCTTCTGTACCCAGCCCATAACAGTTACGGTATTGCCGATCATTGTATTGTTTACTTCTGTACATCTGTGACTTCTGTGAAGTCCCTGCATTGACTCTGCCATCTTTCTTCCTCCTTAACCTGACGGTCATCCTCTTCTATCTGTCCGCATCCGCTTACATACGATCTATAAAGAATTCACGGAACTCCTCATAGCCTTCTGCCTGCATCTGCTCCTTCTGGAACTTTTTATTTTTCTTCATGATTGCAATATTTACGACGGAACCATCCGCTCTTGCCTGCTTTGCCTCATCCAGGATCTGAAGCAGCTTGTCCTCCGGCATATTCTTCTCGATCAGATATGCTGTCTTCTTTCCGGCACCCGGAATCTGGAAGCCACGTTCCAACAGCAGCATAACGATCCGCTCAAATCCAATCGAAAATCCACAGGCCGGTGTTGCCTGTCCGGTAAACTTACCGATCATCTCATCATATCGTCCGCCGCCACCGACAGAGCCACCGAATTCATCCATGGAAATCTCAAAGATCGGTCCTGTATAATAAGACATTCCACGTACCAGTGTCGGATCGAATGCCATCTTAAACTCTGCACTCTTTGTACTTTCCACACTGGCAATGATCGTCTTTAAGTTCTCTGCGACCTCAGCCGGAAGGAAATCACCCAGTGTTTCCTGCAAGTACTGCACACCGGTCGTATCTGCAGTTACCTTCTCAAACAGCTCCAGATATTTATCTACGGAAGACTCTGCATACCCTTCCTTCAACAGCTCTTCACGGACTCCGTCCAGTCCGATCTTATCCATTTTGTCCAAAATAATGAAAACCGTATCGTAGTCCGTCTCCGGAAATCCACTGTATGCAGCCATTGCCTTCAGAATCCGTCTGTCATTGATCCGGATCGTAAAGTTCTTAAAATCCAGTCTGCCAAGCAGTGTAGTTGTTGCAAGGATCAGCTCGATTTCTGCCAGAATGGTCGGTTCACCCAGAATATCGATATCACACTGCATAAACTGTCTGTATCTTCCGCGCTGCGGACGGTCTGCCCGCCATACATTTCCCATCTGAAGTGCCTTAAACGGACTCGGCAATTCGTTTGCATTATTGGAATAATATCTCGAAAGCGGAACCGTCAGATCATAACGCAGACCTCCGTCCACCAGATCCAGCTCTTCCTTCGCTTCCTCAAGCTTTAACTTCTCGCCACGTTTTAAGATCTTGAAAATCAGTTTCTCATTCTCGCCGCCCTGCTTACTGTTCAGGTTCTCAATATGCTCCACACATGGAGTCTCTACGGAACAGAATCCAAATGTTCTATATGTCTCCTTGATCAATCCGATGCAGTAATCGCGGATTGCCATCTCCTTTGGTAAGATGTCCTTCATACCGGTGACCGGCTTTTTTTTCATTGCCATATATCTCTCCTCCAAGTAATTATTTTATATTCTGTATTTCTGCTGTCAGAGGCATCTTCTGCAGATGTGTTTTCCCATCCATCCCTTCGATCTCCTCCAGCTCTTCTAATGTACTCTGCGTATGGACTACACTCTGAAATGCCAGAAAAATACGCATGTCAAAGTTCTTTACTTCATCTATCAGCAGCCGGATCGCCGTATTTATATCAAAAGCCTTCCGATACGGGCGGTCTGCGATCAGCGCGGCAAACACATCACATACACGTAAGATTCTGGCTCCCAGCGGGATTTCCTCCCCACGCAGGTTAAACGGATATCCGGAGCCGTCATAGTTCTCGTGGTGGTATAAGACCATATTGCAGATATTATCCGAAAACCCCTGTTTCCGCAGGATCTGCTCACCCAGCTGGGCATGCCGCCTGATATACTGTGTCTCCTCAATCCGCATAGTGTCCTCCTGCCGCCCATATATATATCGGCTGATCTTCAGCTTTCCGATATCATGTACCATGCCTGCCAGAGCAATCTCCTGTATCTGATCTTCCGTAAGTCCAAGCTCCCGTGCAAGCTTTGCTGCCAGATCACTGACACACATGGCATGCAGAAGACCGGCGCTCAGATCCTCGCTCAAATATTCATTTATTGTTTCGCCGGAAAAAACATCCTGCTCCATTTCCATGTTTATCACCCTATCTGCTTTCCGGATGCAGCTCTGCTGCTTTTTGTCTGAAGCCCGCAGCCTTTCTCTGCATCATTTCATCCACCCGGACAATATATTCATCTACATTCTTTACATTCTCGATCCGTTCAATCCGGTTTTCATCCGGAAACACCAATTTCGTAGATGTTCCTGCACCTAGTGCTATAATATCCATTTTTTCTTCCATAATCAAGATATTATAAAGACATTCTTTTCCGGAAACCGTATATCCTACATTTTCCAGATTTCCCGGAATATTTTTCTGTCGATACAAATAATAAGGCCGCATATCCATCTGTCTTGCATATTCATCCGCAAGCATCAGCATCTCGTTCGTGCTTCCGGTAATGCTGTTCCGATATTCCTGCATCCGGATATTCAGCTCAGCCGCCCGCTTGATCGCCAGCGAATGGACTGTCAGGCTGTCAGGCTGCAGCTTCCGGATTTCATCCAACGTATGACGGATCTTCTCCAAATCCTCGCCGGGTAGTCCGATAATCATATCCATATTGATATTATCCAGTCCGCACTCCCTTGCCAGATGAAATGCATCGACTGTCATCTGCGCAGTATGTGCCCGTCCGATAAACCGAAGCGTCTCATCGTTCATGGTCTGCGGATTAATACTGATCCGTGTCACCTTATGTTTCCTCAGCATTTCAAACTTCTCCCGGTTTAAACTATCCGGTCTTCCGGCCTCTACCGTAAACTCCCGCAGATGTTCTGTTGGAAATGTCTGATAAATCCGGTCGATCACAGCTGCCAGCTGCTTTGCTGTTAACGAGGTCGGTGTACCGCCGCCAATATATACCGAAACCAGTTTCTTATTCCGGTAAGCCTCTGCCACATAGTCCATCTCCCGGAACAATGCCTGCAGATACTCCTCTACCCGGTTCTGATACTGTGCGATCGGATATGCTGTGAAAGAACAATACAGGCACCGGGACAGACAGAACGGTATGCCTACATACAGACAATATTCCTCCCGGAAATGAAAGCCCCGGAACAGCTCCTGTTCCTTCTTTGCCACCTCATAACAGATTTCACCCTTCTGTCTGGTTGTCAGATAAATCTGTTCATATTCCTTTATGATTGGCTCCTTCTGCCATCCTTCCTCCAGCCTGGCAGTTGCGAACTTTGTGGGACGCACTCCTGTCATACTGCCCCAGGGAAGGGTCTTCTTACAATGCCTGCTTAACAGGTAATAAGCAGCCGCCTTAATTGGGTTTCGCGCCTGCTTCTTATCCGGATAATGACAGATTGCCATTTCTTCGTCCAGCTTCCGATCCTGTTCCCACAGGCTTAGCCGGACTGCCTGCTCATCCAGATCCGCCCGGAATGTCAGCCGGGTACCCTCCGGATAAAGCACGATCTTCTCTCCCGGAAGGAATGCCTGTATCATAGTTCGGAAATCATTATTATAATCATCTACATTCTGTTTCAGATAAATCATTTTATTGCCTCAACTTACTGAATAAACGGATTCGCATTTCTCTCTTTTCCGATCGTTGTCCGTTCATTATGTCCCGGATACACTATGGTCTCATCCGGCAATGTCATGAGCTTCTCCTTGATGCTCTTTACCAGTTTTATTCCATCACCGGTCGGAAAATCTGACCTTCCGATACTCCTTGCGAACAATGTGTCCCCGGAAAAAAGTATTCCGTTTTCCGCAAAATAATAACACATACCGCCCTTGGTATGTCCCGGTACCAGAAAGCACCGGAGCTTCGTGTCCAACAGTTCTATCTCCTGATCATCCTGCAATAAAATATCCGGTTTTACCGTCACCATCTGACCACTCAGCATGGTTGACAGATTCTTCCGTGGATCATTTAAAACATCTTCTTCCTCTGCAGATGCATAAATCGGTACTTTATGTCCAACCAGCTCCATCAATTCCGGCAAGGCACCAATATGATCGTAATGTCCATGCGTCAACAGAATTGCTACACAGTTTAATTGCTCATTGACCAGAATATTATTCAGAAATCTGGCATTGCACGCCGGATCGATCAGAACTGCGTCTCTGGTCACTGCATTATACACAGTATAGCAATTGGTCATAAAATCGCCCAGTTGATTGGTAATGACGATAAGTTCCTGCATATTGTACTCCTTTTCTTTCCTTCTCTATAACGGTTTCTCTGTTCTCCCGTTTCCGCTATATCAGCCCATGGTCCGTTCAATATCAATAATATCATCGATATTCCGGATCTTGGCGATTACCTTATTCAACTGATCCACGCCCCGGATCTCAAATGCTACATTGATCGTAGCCTTGCCCTGACGATTCGTCCGCAGTGTCATGCTGGTCACATTGATCAACATTTCCGTAAATACCTTTGACACATCAAATACAATATTCCGACGATCGATTGCATATATTTTAATATCTGTGACATACATGGCATCCTGATCATTATCCTGCTTCTGCCACTCTGCCTCAATCAATCGTTCCTTCTCTTCCTCTGTCATACCAAGTACATTGATACAATCACTCCGATGAATGGATACGCCACGACCCCTGGTTACATAACCGACGATCTTGTCTCCCGGAACCGGACTGCAGCACTTTGAAAAATGAACCGCTACATCATCGATTCCCTTAACGATAATACCGCCCTTGGAATGCCTCGGCCGATGGACAACCTCCGCTCCTTCCGGAGACATCTGTGACAGGATTTCTTCATCACTGACCTGTTTACAATGGTCACGTTCATACTCCTCTACCAGCCGGTTCATGACCTGTCCTTCTTTCAGACCGCCATGTCCGATAGCCGCACAGACAGACTCCCAATCCCGGAAGTTATACTTCTCTGTCACCTTAGCAATATATTCCGGCTTCGTATAATCACTTAACTGAATTCCCTTTGTCTTGCAATAGGAATTCAAAAGCTCCTTGCCACGGGTAATATTATCTTCTTTATATTCCTGGCGGAACCACTGATTGATCTTGGTCTTTGCCTGTGTACTCTTTACGATATTTAACCAGTCACGGCTTGGTCCCTTCGCATTCTGTGCAGTCAGAATCTCTACCCGGTCACCGTTCTGCAGCTTATAATCAATCGTTACCTGCCTGCCGTTCACTCTGGCACCAATCATCCGGTTACCGACTGCCGTATGAATGCTGTATGCAAAGTCGATCGGAGTAGAACCGGACGGAAGATTCTTCACATCCCCTGCCGGTGTGAAACAGTATACCTGCTCTGCAAACAGATCCAGGTCCGTCTTAATGGCACTCATAAATTCCTTGTTGTCATCCGTCTCCTGCTGCCACTCCAGAATCTGACGCAGCCATGCCAGCTTCGCCTCTTCCTTCTCTTCTCCGGTGCTGCCCTGCATATTCTCCTTATATTTCCAATGGGCCGCAATACCGTATTCCGCAGTCCGGTGCATATCAAACGTCCGGATCTGGATCTCAAACGGCTGACCAGACGGTCCGATCAGAGTTGTATGAAGAGACTGATACATATTGGATTTCGGCATTGCAATGTAGTCTTTAAACCGCCCCGGAATCGGAGTATACATCTCATGAATGACTCCCAGCGCCGCATAACAGTCCCGCACAGTCTCTACCTTGATCCGGACTGCAAATATATCATAAATCTGGTCCAGCGTCTTATGCTGATTCACCATTTTCTTATAAATACTGAAGAAATGTTTTACACGGCCATCAATCTCTGCCGGAATATTTGCATTATCAATATGTTTCTGAACATCCTGAACAATACTGGCAATGAATGCTTCCCGCTCTGTAATTCGTTCATTGATCTGTCTTGTCAGATCCTCATAAACCTCCGGCATCAAATATTTCAGTGACAGATCGTCTAATTCTACTTTTATTTTGGAAATACCCAGACGATGTGCGATCGGCGCATAAATATCCATCGTCTCGCGGCTCTTCTCAATCTGTTTCTGCGGTGACTGATATTGCATCGTTCTCAGATTATGCAGACGATCGGCCAGTTTGATAATAATAACCCGGATATCCTTTGCCATAGCCAGAAACATTTTCCGCAGATTCTCTGCCTGCAGCTCCAGCTTATCCTGTGAAAAATTCAGCTTGGTCAGTTTGGTAACACCTTCTACGAGCAAGGCTACTTCCGGCGAGAATTCCTTCGCGATCTCATCTGCAGTCATAACCGTATCCTCTACCACATCATGAAGGATACCGGCCACGATCGTCTCCTTATCCATCTCCAGTTCCGCCAGGATGATCGCAACGCAGAGCGGGTGAATAATATATGGCTCACCGGACTTCCGCTTCTGATCCTTATGCGCCTCACTGGCAATATGATAGGCCTTTTCAATCATGGAAATATCTGTGGATGGATGATATTGCAGAATATGATCGATCAAATCATGATATAACTCATCCGGTGGTGTAAAATCAGCAGGGGTGCTCAAGGTTTTCTCTTTCTTCTTACCCACATTAGCACCGCCTACCAGATGCTGATTGTTCTTCAACACCTCTTCCATTTTGTTTTCAATCGTCTGCTCTGTATCCATGACTTCTGTTTTGTTTTCCATTGAACTGTCACCACACTTTCCAAGGATTCTTCTATCTTTTATTGTTACAGTATAAAAGGATTCTTATGAAAAATCAAGGGTAGCCGGCAAATAGCTTTTTACAACGATTTCCATTGCCCGCATACCATTGAACTCATTAATTGCCGGATAATATGCTACATGCAGCACCACATTATTCAGCCATCCCTTTAACATCTGATCACATTCCGCTTCCCCGAACCAGGTTCTTATATTGGACAGGAATTCCTCTACTTCAAAATAAATCCCTTCCATTTTGGCTCCGTTCTCGCTCTCAAACTCCAGCTTTAACAGATTGGCATTCCGCCCCAGCACCCGCGCTGAACGGACTTTCAAATTTTTCTGTGCAAATACCGGCTTCTCATTACCTTTTCCAAATGGCTCCAGAAGCTCCAACTGCTCGATCAGATCAAATGAAATATAATCAATCGGCATCGGCACATCAATGTATAGCTTCGGTTTCAGGTCATCATCGGTCAGCTCACAGAGAACATTTAATTTATGCCGCAGATATTCCAGGTCCTTCGCCTGAATTGTCATACCTGCCGCCATCGGATGCCCGCCGTATTTCACCATCAGTTCTCTGCATTCCGTCAACGCATCATACATATTATAACCGTCAATGGACCGTGCAGACCCTTTCAGCAGGCCCGGCTCCGAATCTGTGAACACGATCGTCGGCCGGTAATATTTCTCCCGGATTCTGCCGGCGATGATGCCTGCCAGACTCTCATGGGTATCCGGAAGGTAGATTACCAGTACTCTGTCATCTGCCAGAGTGGTTGTCTCCACCTGTTCTACCGCAAACGCTGTTCCTTTCAGTGTCATTTCTTTCCGTTCATCATTCAGCTGCTTCAGATGCTGTGCCTGCTTCTCTGCTTCTTCATAATCATCTGTCATCAGAAGATCCAGACTCAGCTTAGCATTCTGCAGCCGTCCGGTAGAATTAATGCATGGGCCAAGTACAAATCCCACATGATATGCCTGCAGCTTCTTCTGCTCCAGCTCATTGGCCCGGATCAACGCACGTAGTCCGATATTTCCGGTACGGTTCATCTCTTCCAATCCCCGTTTCACCAGTATACGATTCTCGTCCGTCAGCTCCATGACATCACAGATGGTTGCCATTGCTACGAATTCAATAAAATCCTCTGCCGCTTCTACCTCTATTCCGCAGGTCTCATAAAGCACCTGTATAAACTTATATGCCACTCCGGCTCCGCAAAGTTGCTTGTATGGATAGTCGCAATCCATCTGTTTCGGGTCTATGACCGCATCTGCCGGAGGAATTATATACTCTTTGTGGTCATCATCCTCATCATATTCAAACGGAATATCATGATGGTCCGTGATCACGACCGTCATTCCCAGACTTTTGGCATAAGCGGTTGCATCATATGCCGAAATACCGTTATCACAGGTCAGAAGCACTTCGATTCCTGCCTCCTGTGCCTCCTGTACCATATTGGTATTCATACCATAACCATCTGCGATCCGGTCCGGAATCCGGTAATCTACCTTGGCATTGCATCGAAGCAGTGCCCGATACAATATGTAATTCGACATCACACCATCTACATCATAATCGGAAATAATCCGGATTGGTTTCTGATTCACAATCGCATCCCGTATGATCGCAACGCCCTGCTCCATGTCCTTCATCCGCCGCGGATCATATAGCTTCGCATTTGAATTCAGATAACGTTCCACTGCCTCTTCCCCGATCACATCCCGGTTCCGGATAACTCTGGCTATTACCGGATCAATATGAAATTTCTCTGCCAACGCATAAAAGTCAGCCTTTTTATTCAATGCTATCCACGTTTCATTCATATAAACTTACTCCATATTTCTGATTCTGATAAACACCGGGAAACGGAAGAGGCTGTTCAGATAAGTTTCTCCCCTATCAGAACAGCCTCGTTCCTCAATGTTCTTTATTATTTTGCAGCTTTGGCTACTTTTGCCTTTTCTTTCTTTGTCAGCTTCGTCCGCATGTAATACCATAATGGTCCGGTGATACAGATAGAAGAATATGTACCACCAAGTACACCTACCATCAGGGCTAATGCAAATTCCTTAATTGCAGATACACCAACGATATACAATACCAGTACCATGACAAATGTAGTCAGGTTTGTATAAATGCTTCTGGTAAAGGTCTGTGTAATACTTGTATTTACAATATCCTTTAACGGAGTCTTCTTTGAATCCATAACCTTCATGTTCTCACGGATACGGTCGAAGATGATGATTGTTGCATTGATCGAGTAACCAACTATCGTCAGCATACATGCAATAAAGGTATTACCGACTGACAGATGTGCAACTGCATACAGTGTAAATACAAACATTACATCATGGATCAGTGCGAGTACGGCACTGGCACCGAACCGTACATCCTTAAACCGGAACGCAATGTAAATCAGCATCAGGATAGATGCTACAATCACTGACAGGATCGCATCCCTCTGCATCTCATTGCTGACCGTTGAGCTGATGTTCTCTGTAGAGAAATCATTGATCGTAAATGCATCTCTCAATGCTGTTTCAGCTGCATTTCTCTGATCCAGGCTCAGCTGCGGTGTTTTAATGATGATTGAATTGGAATCCTGCACATTCTGAAGCTGGATATCACCATCAGAAATACCGATAGCCTCCGAAACAACCGGAAGGATCTCTTTCTCCGCCTCAGCCAATGTATACTGCTTATCAAATTCTACTGTCATGGATGTACCACCCATGAACTCCATACTGAAATTCAGTATGTGACCGATATTTGTATTTGCCTTATTGATCGGCAGGAATACAAGACCGGCAATGATCACAAGTGCTGAGAATATAAAGCAGAACTTACTGTTCTTTACATAATCATGCGACTTCCGCTCCGAAATCGTACCATAGAATTTCGGATTAGTTACGCCCAGCTGGATAAATGCATTGAGCAGCATCTTGGTAATTACCAGTGCTGAGAACATAGACAGTAAAATACCTAATGCCAATGTCTGTGCAAATCCCTTGACAGAACCGGATGCCATGAACCACAGCACAGCTGCTGCGATCAGCGTTGTAATGTTTCCGTCTAAAATTGCGGAAAGTGCTTTCTTAAATCCGGCCTGAACCGCCACAGGAACGGTCTTTCCGGTTGTAATCTCTTCTTTAATACGTGTAAATATAATGACGTTCGCATCCACCGCCATACCGATAGAAAGCAGGATACCTGCGATACCCGGCAGAGTCAGGGTTACGTCAAACAGATTCAGGCAAAGCACCATCAGAATCGTGTATGCGCACAATGCCAATACGGAAACAACACCCGGGAATCTGTAGACCAGAATCATGATCAGAGCAACGAGCGCCAAACCGATCACACCGGCCAACAGAGAGGTATGGATAGCATCCTCACCAAGCTTTGCTCCAACGACATTGGACTGCAGCTCTGTCAGTTCTAACGGAAGTGCACCGATACGGATCGAGGTTGCGATTCTATCCGCTTCTTCATAGCTTTCAATCTTATTAATCACACAGCTGCCGGTCGTAATTGCCTCCTGCACCTGTGGTGCACTGACAACATCTCCATTATATATAATGTAGATCCGCTTGCCGACATTATTTGTAGTGGCAGTGGCGAACTTCTCGCGTCCGGAGTCCGTAAATTCCAGCTGTACCACATAATCTGTGACTGTCTTTGAATTATCGATTCCTGCCTGTGCTTCTTTAATATCTGCACCGGTCAGAACCGTTTCATAATCTTTTCCGTTTGCAAAGAGCTGATAGTTGGTCTCATCCATAAACTCCAATGCTCCCGGCTGACCTAATTCTTCCAGGATCTCGGTTGCATTGGTCACACCCGGAATCTCAATTGCGATACGGTTATCGCCCTGCTTGTACACTTCACCCTCTGTGCTATAACCGTCCACACGTTTCTGTAATCGATATACAGTATCTGCCATGTCCTCTGACGAGATATCATCTCCTACAACACCATACGTAATGCTGACACCACCTGCCAGATCAAGGCCAAGCTTAATATCTTCTGCTTTGCCGGAGCCTGCCAGTCCGAACACATCTACATATGCCATTCCTAAGGTCACAAGCAGAAAGAGTATGATCGCCAGTATTGCTTTGAACTTTTGATTTTTCATACTTTCTTTTCTCCTTTTCTTATTGGTCCGCTAACGCAGCCTTTATCATAATCGCGCATTCGATTCGCTTCTTCTGCAATTCACAGCCGATATCATATGCATCCAGGATACTTCCATGGAAATTATATGAATTAGCCGCACAGCCACCGCTGCAATAGAATCTTGCAAAACAATTCCGACACTTCTCCTTTGCATATACATTGCAAAGCTTAAACTCATCTCGGATTTCTTCTGCCTGAACACCATGCCATACATCACCCAGCTTAAACTCATCCATTCCTACAAACTGGTGACACGGATACAGGTCTCCCCACGGAGTAACTGCCAGATATTCTGTACCGGAACCACATCCGGACAATCGCTTCGCTACACATGGTCCCTGTGTCAGATCTATCATAAAGTGGAAGAAATTAAAGCCTCTGCCTTCCTTCTCGCGCTTAATCATCTCTTTTGCAAGCTTATCGTATTCTTCCAGCAGCTTCGGAAGATCCTCTTCCCTGATCGCATATGGTTCTTCCGGCGGTGCCACAACCGGTTCTACCGAAATCTGTTTAAATCCGAGATCTGCTAAATGAAGCACATCCTCTGAAAAATCCAGATTATGATGTGTAAATGTACCACGCACATAATAATTCGTCTGATTCCGCAGCTCTGCAAACTTCCGGAACTTCGGCACGATCAAATCATAGGATCCTTTTCCGTTCCGGGTCGGGCGCATATAGTCATTGACTTCCTTTCGTCCGTCAATACTTAAAACAACATTGGCCATCTCCCGATTGGCAAACTCCATAATGTCATCATCCAGAAGGACTCCGTTCGTGGTTAAAGTAAACCGGAAATTCTTGTTATGCGGTCCTTCCAGGCTTCTGCCGTATCGAACCAGCTCTTTTACCACATCGAAGTTCATCGTCGGTTCACCGCCAAAGAAATCCACTTCCAGATTTCTGCGGTTTCCGGAATTCGCCACCAGAAAGTCCAATGCCTGTTTTCCGACCTCCAGGCTCATCAGTGCCCGCCGTCCATGGTATTCGCCTTCTTCTGCAAAGCAGTACCGGCAGCCAAGGTTACAATCATGTGCAATATGCAGGCACAATGCCTTTACAACCGTCTTTCGTTTCTTAAAATCGATCACATACTGCTGATACTCATCCTCAGCAAACAGCTCACCGGATTCCTTCAGTGCCTCTACCTCTTCCAGTGTCTCCTGTAACTCTCCGGATGAATACTGCGGAAGCTCTTTTTCAAGAAGAGATAAGTCGGTCTCTACTCCGTTTTCTCTGTTTTTTTCATATAATTCTATTACATCATAGGTTATATCATCTACAACATGAACAGCTCCGCTGCATACGTCCATGACGATGTTATATCCGTTATTTTTATACTGATGAATCACGTTTCCAAACTCCTAATTGAATCACTATTCATATCAGCACAAAAAGAGGACAGCCCGCTGCAGTCCTCTCCTTCTGCTTACAATCATCTCGTTTTACGATTATCTCTTGTTCTCACAGGTCTGATTTCCAACGGTGCAGGAAGTCTTGCAAGCTGACTGGCAAGAAGTCTGGCACTCGCCACATCCACCATGAGCCATTGTGCTCTTTAATGTCTTATTGGTCAATGTCTTTATGTGTTTCATTGTAATATCCTCCTTCAATTCGATAGCTTAAATGAGTATACCATATTTTTTTCTGCCATGCAAGAAAAGTTATACATTAACTCAGCATTCCGCCAAGCATTCCACCTCCGATACAGAGTACTCCCGCCAATACACCGGCCGTAGATATCATATTCAGGCTGTTTTTCATAATCATAGATACTCCATATAGTATCAATATATAAAACGTTCCCATGATCAGTCCCCAGATGAATTTCCGCTCTTTCACCCTCTTTCCGGTCAGAAACCCTCCCAAAAGAGACGCCAGAACATAGATTGCCAGAATCACAAGATTCACTACGGTCTCGCTCAGCTCCCATTTATATATGACAAATGCCAGGACCGCCAGTGCCGCTCCCGTAAATATGTAAGCCACCACCAGAGATTTGATTACTTCCAGTATTTTCATTGATTTCGACATATTCCGCCCCACCTTTCTTTCCATAGTACAGGATATGTCCCAGCCTGCGAAATAGAACCGAATTTCTTTTTCTTGCGTTTTTTATTTTTTCATGCAACACTTAAAGTATTCTGTGACACTTCTATAACAGATACGGCAACCGAGGGGTGAGGAAATGCGCAAACACACACAGACAGATACTGAAAAACTGAAAGAAGCGGAACTGGTCACGCGTGCCAGACAGCAGGATGCAGAAGCATTCGCTGAACTATATGCTTCCGTCTACCGGGATTTATACCGGTTTGCCCTTTATACTCTGGGCAATCCCGAAGATGCGGAGGATGTTGTCAGTGATACCGTAACGGATGCTTATGCAGCCATTCATAAGCTGCGCTCTGTGGAAGCATTCCGTCCATGGATTTTCCGCATTCTGACCAACAAATGCCGCATGATCCTGAAAAGCTATGTCAACCGAACCTTTCCACTGGAAATCGATATCCAGACACCGGATCGCAACTATGCAGAGATCCAGGATGTCCGGAATGCCTTTGCCAGACTAGATGAACAGGAGCGGCTGATCCTGTCCTTAACCATATTTGCCGGCTATTCGAATGAAGAATCCGCACGACTGCTTCATATGAAATCCGGAACCCTGCGTTCCATTAAGAGCCGGTCTCTGGATAAGCTGGAAACCCTATTGCATTATGAAAGGAGTGTCTCAAATGAATGAGCATGAACGGATTGATTATATAAAGAAAGAAACCGATGCTACCCCGATTCCGGAATCTCTGGAGCCGGAGCATATTCGTGAACGGCTATCAACCGGCACTTCCACCACCGATACAACCACCATCAAAACTACCGGCGCAACCGCCTCGGCTGCCGACCGTAAAACATCCCGTCCATGGTATCGCAATCCATGGATTTATACCGCCGCCTGTCTGGTGCTTTGTCTGACCGGAGTTATCGGTTATCACTCCCTGATGCCATCCACCAGCTCTGACAGTGCCGTCGCTCATATTGACAACGAATCAGCTAAGCTTTCCGATTCCAATGCCGAATCTGCGGATGCCGTACAGGATTATCAGAATCTGTTCCGGCTTTTACAGAAAAACTCGCAGGGATATAACCAGATTTCAGATATTGCAGAAATTGCAGAAGATGAAGAATCCATAGCGTCTGTTTCCGATTCTGCAAACTCTGTAAGGTCAAATACAGATTATTATGATACAAACAGTCAGGTTGCAGATGTTTCCGAAGCAGATATCGTAAAGACAGACGGCACATATATCTACTCCTGCTATTCACAGGAAAGTCACACGCTCAACGCTGTTGCCATCACACATGCCGACCGGGGAGATCTGACCGCCTGCGGTACGATTTCCTCTGATGCCATTTCGGATGCTATCCATACTGACTCTTTCCGGATTGAAGAACTCTATCTGGCTGACCATCGGCTCGTTTTACTCTGCTCTGCAGAAAAGAAATCCACCTCCGCTTCTTCCGGAAACGATTCGGATGCTGCGTCTAATACGATCATCTGCTATGGCCGAAATCCGAATGCCACCACCTATATTCTGACTTATGATGTCACAGATGCCAAGCATCCGGAGTTACTTTCTGCCCTTATGCAGGAGGGTTCTTATTCGGATTCACGCATGACAGACGGCTATCTTTATACTTTTACCGACAAATGGGCCTTGATTCCGGAAGGTGCTGCCTATAGCATGGATTATTTCCCTCATGTTAATGATTCTGTCATTGATTATGATGATATCTGCCTGCCATCGTCAGATAGCAGCTGTTTTCAGATTATGACCGGACTGTCTATAGAGCAGCCGGATACCTTCGCCGCCTCTAAGGCAATTCTTTCGGATCAAGGTACCTATTATGTCAGTCCGGATTATATTTACTTTGCTCAACCGATATATTCTTCTTTGGAAACAGATAACTTCACTGAAACGGAACTGCTTCGTTTCAGCTATGCGAACGGACAGATTGAAGCAAAAGGCCAGACTACGTTTCACGGACGCCTGCTGAATCAGTTCTCCATGGATGAGTATAACGGATATCTGCGGGTTGTCGCTACGATTGAGCAAGGATGGGATTCCTTATCCAATGCACTCTACATCTTCAATGACAATCTGGAAATAACCGGTTCTATTCAGGACCTGGCTCCAAATGAAACGATCTACTCGGTTCGTTTCATGGGAGATACCGGTTATTTCGTTACCTATCGGAATACCGACCCGCTCTTTGCTGTAAACTTATCGGATCCGGAGCATCCGGAAGTCACCGATGCTTTGAAAATCCCGGGCTTTTCAAACTATCTTCATGCATATTCCGATCATTTACTATTCGGACTCGGCGAAGAAACCAATCCGGACACCGGGGAGTTTCTCGGATTAAAACTATCCATGTTTGATACCTCCGATCCATATCATGTGACAGAAGCCGCTAAGACTGTATTGCCGGCCCTGTTTTTCTCCACCGCTCAATATGACCACAAATCATTGCTGATCGATCCGGAGAAAAACCTGATTGGATTCTATGCTGAGTATTATAACTCTGAAACCTATGATTATAATGAGATCTACACGATTTACTCTTATGAGCCGGATACCGGATTCCGGGAAGTTTTCCGCTGCAATATTACACAGGATCCTGTCTTATCCCACACTTATGAAATGGATTCTTACAATATTCGCGGACTCTATATCGGGAATGTCCTTTATCTGGTGAACGGAAACCGTATCTGTTCTTACTCTCTGGATACTTATCAGAAACTAAAAGAACTGATCATTGCGGATGATGGTGCTTCCACCATCCGCAACAATCAGTCCGAATAATTCAACCCTGATTCACTCTGGGATACATGATTCTATTGTGTCTCTACATGCTCCTGATAGGTTTCTGTAAAGATATGGCTTCCTGTCTCCTCATTATCTACATGATAATACAGGTAATTATGCTGTGCCGGATTCAATACTGCTTCCATCGATACCTGACCCGGATTACAGATCGGACCAACCGGGAGTCCTGTATACTTATACGTATTATACAGGGAATCCACTTCCAGATCATCATATGTGACCTCTGATTTATCATACAGTCCATTCGTGATCGGATACAACACAGTCGGGCACATCTGCAACATCATGCCCTCCTCCAGACGATTGTTGATAACACCGGCTATGATCGGCCGTTCCTCGTCCAACTTCGCTTCCCGTTCTACGATAGATGCTCTGGTGACCATTTCAAATGCGGTATAGTTCAGTGCAGCAGCCTGATTTCTCATATCTGCATCATACACCTCCGAAAACTTCTTCAGCATCATATCCACAAGATCATGCGCGGTTGTGTCATCATAAATATCATACGTTGCCGGGAATAAAAAGCCCTGCAGACGATAGGTCACGTTCACACCTTCCGGAATACTGTCCAGGAAATCATAGGAATACGTATTCTCCTGAACAGCATCCAGGAATTCCTCTTCCGTAAACAGGCCTTCCGATTCTACTCGTTTGGCAATCTGTTCTATGGAGAATCCCTCCGGTATCGTCAGTGTTGCCTTAATCTCCTTGGTCTTCTCTACATGTCCCAGGATTTCAATCATTTCCTGTGTGCTCATTCCGGTATTCAGAGTAAACTCACCCGGTTGCAGAGAACCACGGTATTCAGACTCCTTCACCCGCTTTACAAATGCAGACGGGAACTGTATCAATCCTTTTTCTTTTAAAATCTTTGCGATCTGCTTCGTAGCTGCTCCTTCCGGTATCACTACAATTACATCCTCACCCTCTGTCGACTCTGTGCCCTGATATTCATCCTGATATATCTTATACTGACTGTAGCCGTATATCATGGAAACCAGCACAACGACCAGAATGACCGATATAATGATCAATGGTTTTGGATTCTTCATTTGTATCCCCTTTTATACGGTTTCAGGCTCCGGATACTCAACTCCGAAGGTCTCAACAGTTACAGTCTTCATTCTCTGATCCTCTACAGGGCGATCCATATAATCTGTACGGACAGATGCTATCTTATTTACAATATCCATTCCCTCTGTGATCTTACCAAACGCAGCATATGCGCCATCCAGATGTGGTGAATTCTTATGCATAATAAAGAACTGGGACCCTGCAGAATCCGGTGCCATAGTCCGTGCCATAGACAGCACACCCTCTGTATGCTTTAAATCATTTTTAAAACCATTCTGTGAAAACTCACCCTTAATACTATAACCTGGGCCGCCGGCTCCGGTTCCGTCCGGATCACCACCCTGAATCATAAATCCACTGATGACTCTGTGGAAAATCAGACCGTCATAATATCCCTTCTTTACAAGTGAGATAAAGTTATTTACGGAATTCGGTGCAATCTCCGGATACAGCTCCGCCTTCATGATATCACCATTTTCCATTTCAAATGTTACAACCGGATTTGACATATCCTTGTCCTCCTTTTTTCTGTCCTAATTTCTAAACATCAATATCCCAGAAGCCTTCCAGTGTGGCGAAATAATCTTCCGGGGTCTCTGCCCGGCGGATCAGCTTCGTAGAGCCATCTTCACACAACAATACTTCAGCGGATTTTAACTTACCATTATAATTGTAGCCCATGGCAAATCCATGTGCACCAGTATCATGGATGACCAAAAGATCTCCGATGTCAATCTTCGGAAGCTTCCGGTCTACTGCGAATTTATCATTATTCTCACACAGGGAACCGGTCACATCATAAACATGATCACATGGCTCCTGCTCCTTCCCCATCACTGTAATATGATGATAAGCACCATACATAGCCGGACGCATCAGATTCACTGCACAGGCATCCACGCCAATATAATCCTTATAGGTCTGTTTCTCATGGATTGCCTTTACAACCAGATGCCCATAAGGTCCAAGCATGAACCGTCCGAGCTCAGTATAAATCTTAACATCACCCATGCCGGCCGGTACCAGCACCTCATCATATACCTTATGAACACCCTCGCCAATCACAAGAATATCGTTCGGTTCCTTATCCGGTGTATATGGAATACCCACACCACCTGACAGGTTAATAAAGCTTAACTGCACACCAGTCTTTTCCTTAATCTCAACTGCCAGTTCAAATAAAATCTTTGCCAATGCAGGATAATACTCATTCGTCACGGTGTTGCTGGCCAGAAATGCATGCATACCAAAGGTCTCTACACCCAATGCTTTTAGTCTGGAATATGCCTCCAGAATCTGATCCTTTGTCATACCGTACTTCGCATCTCCCGGATTGTCCATAATATCCGTTCCCAGTTCAAATACGCCGCCTGGGTTGAAACGGCAGCTGATCTTTTTAGGGATACCTGCAGCCTGTTCCAGAAAATCAATATGTGTAATATCATCCAGATTAATCGTTGCATCCAGTTGTCTTGCCTTCACAAACTCTTCTGCCGGTGTATCATTGGATGAAAACATAATATCATCTCCATGAAATCCCATTCTCTCCGACATCATCAGCTCGGTCAGTGAAGAACAGTCGGTTCCGCAGCCTTCCTCCTTCAGGATTTTCAGGATTGTCGGATTTGGGGTCGCTTTCACTGCAAAATATTCCTTGTATCCCGGATTCCATGCGAATGCCTGTTTCAGCTTTCTGGCATTCTCCCGAATTCCCTTCTCATCATATAAATGAAACGGAGTCGGATACTGTTCCACAATTTTGTCTAGTTGTTCTTTGGTAACAAAGGGTGTTTTATTCATGATGCTCTTTCATCTCCTGCTATAAGTTTCTTTGACAAGTATATTATATTTGGTCATATTTCGCAATGCACAATATATGCTGTGCCTGCTGCTTTTCTTCGATCACCGACCGGGATCACTCCTGTGTTTCCGCATTCTCTTCAGTCTCTGACTGCTGTTCTGCAGACTCCCCTGCTGCTCCGGACCCTGACTGCTGTTCTGCAGTCTCTCCTGCTGCTCCGGTCTCTGACTGTTGTGCCTCCGCTTCCTGTCTGTGCAGCTCATCATAATCTACTTCCACTTCAAAATCATAATCATCATTCTTAATCTTTCCGTCATCTTCCGCAATATAACCGCATTTCTTAAAAAATCGCTCATAATTATAGACCAAAAGATATCCTACTACACCGATTCCAAGGAAGAATACAATGGCTCCTATGACAATTGAAGATGCACATAAAAATCCAATGATTCCGAGCAGCACTAAGACTCCGACCGTAAACGGCAGCCTGCCCAAACCGATCATAAATGCATTCTGTAATGTCTTACCGATCGAGTTCTCAAAGCGCGTCTGTAACGGAAATACAAACATAAAGGTCATAAACCAGAGAAAGCAAAGAATCCCGCTGATTCCAAGCATGACTCCCGAGAACTGAACCTGTGAATTCACAAGCCAAAAATATACATCCAGTCCAAGTACCGCTGCAATAGCCAGCATGATCAGCCAAAGAATCGTTGCCTTTTTAAAATTCTTTCCAAAGCTGCTAAAGTATCTTTTAAATATATAGCCGTCTTCCTTTCGAAGAGAGTCCATTGCCGTATAATAGAATGCGCAGAGTGACGCACCGATCGTCACCACTGGCAGGCAGGTGATCACAAACAACACGCCTGTCAACAGCATATCCGCATATCGGTTAATTGCTTTCCATACAGGATTATTCTCCCCAAAAGTACCATAATTTGACATTTTTCATTTCTCCAATCCGTAACGGTTAATTACTTTTAATCAAAATATATCATAATGGAAAGCCTGTTGAATTACAAGTTAAATTATTATAAAACCCTTTGTCTTGTTGACCTTTTTTCAATCCATGCTAGTATGGGGTCGATATTTCATGAAAGAATTGACAATCAACATAAGTATCGGGAAAGATGGGATCCCAAAGTCCGGAAGGATAACACAGATGCCGATCTCAGAATTGAAGCAATCCATTGTCCTCTGCCGCATTGAAAAATGCGGTGGCTGGCAATGCCTATTCCTGCAGAAGCACAGACAAGTCTGCATTAATTCAGCAGTCTGCCATGCACGCTCTTATTTCATTTATTTCCCGGCTTGTACACTCTGCAATTTCCAGAATATCATCATCCGGATATCCCATTTTTAACATATTCTCTATAACCCGTTGTCTTTTCTCCCTTTGGCCTTCTACCTTACCTTCTTCCTTACCACTGGCATATCCGATTTCTCTTTCCTCCGCAGCCATATCACTCCATGCCTTACACATATCTACAACCTCCTCATCGTTCTCCATTCTGATATCCGTTCCGCATCCGGAATTCTGCTGTTTTCTGTTTGAAATTCAGCAAGAATCCTACCTGTTAGATCAGCCATCTCAGCCTTGAATTATAGAAAAAAATAGACAAAATATACTTGCTTGATAGTAAGTATACTCTGTCCATTGCCATCTGTCAATATTTTCTTTCTGTCTTTTACATCAGTAACGGATCTGAAATCCACTTTCGTCTTTCAGCTGTGGCTGATCTGCTACTGATTTACTGTCAATCCGTATCCAGTGCGTACCGGCATCCAGATTACGGATGAACAGTTCTACATTCTCCCGTTTCCCCTGCACTTCCATCTCAACACCACCGTTATAAAGATTCCGTACCCAGCCGGTCAGATCATATTCCATTGCTAGATTCATTGCATGATACCGGAATCCGACTCCCTGTACTCTGCCTGTTACAATGATATATTTGCGCACCATAATTCTGCTCCCTATCTGTATGTCGCTTCCTTTTCAATTTTTATACTACTACATCCTTCCAACTTAACTGTTCCCCATTTTTTATATTTTTGTTTGCCTTTTTACCCAATAAGCTCTCAAAATCAACCGCCTTGATCTCCCCTGTTCCCGGACGCTTCACCCATATATTTTCCATTGTGAACGGCTCACCGGCATGAATATCTGCGATTGCCACCACGGTTGCGAATGCAAAATCAATTGTCACCTGCTCTTCCTTTAACGCAGCCTTCTCTCCGCCACGCATCTGAAAGATTTCTCGACTGCTCTGGATCAGCTCTGCCATCTCAGCTCCATCCATAGAACAGATAATATCCGGACCCGGGCGGTATTTACTGTCTGTAAAATGACGTTCCAGAATGCATGCACCCAGCGCAGTTGCTGCAAGGCAGGCATTATTATTCAAACTATGGTCAGACAAACCAACGACTGCGTTTGGAAATGCCTGTTGCAATTGTGTCATAGCCCCCAGCCGGATCCATTCCGGCTTGGTCGGATACAGATTCGTGCAGTGTAAAAGTGCATATGGCACACCATATGCCTCCATAATATCAACAGTCTTCTGAATACTTGCAATATCATTCATACCAGTCGATACGATCATTGGCTTACCAAAACCTGCAATATGCTTAATTAACGGATAATTGTTACATTCACCGGAACCAATCTTATATGCCACAACTCCCATACGTTCCAGCCGGTCTGCTGCCGCTCTTGAAAACGGAGTGCTGATAAAGATCATTCCCTTCGATTCCACATACCGTTTCAACTCTGTTTCATCTTCTTCCGATAACGCACACCGTTTCATAATTTCATAGATAGACACATCTGCATTTCCCGGAATTACCTTTTTTGCTGCATCTGCCATCTCATCCTCTACAATATGTGTCTGATGCTTAATTACCTCTGCTCCTGCCTTTGCCGCCGCATCCACCATCTGCTTTGCAACTTCCAAGCTTCCCTCATGATTAATTCCAATCTCTGCAATTACAAGCGGCGGATAGCCCGGACCTATTTTTCGATCATCGATCATAAATTCTTTCATCTTATAATCTCTCCTTTCCTCTTTTTTAATATATTTATATTTCATTCAATATTTTCAACACTTGATCGTTCTCTTCCCGAGTTCTGATTGCTATTCGAATATATTGTCTATCATTTTTCACCTTTTCGGTCAGATTTTTGATCAATATTCCTTTTTCAAACAAACAAATACATATTTCTCCGGCACTTCTCCCTATCACCTCGCACATTACATAATTAGCCTGCGTTGGTACTGCTTTTAGATACTCTATTTGCTCCAGTTTTTCCAAAAAATCTTTCCGAGTTTTTCGGAACTCCACCAAAGCAGCGGCATAGTCCTTTCGATATTTCGGTATAATTTGCATAAAAAATTCAGCAAATGAATTAATATTCCATATCGGCATATTCTTTTTAATTTGATTTACTTTTTCTTCATCTGCAGATGCCAAAACGCCCAGTCTTAATCCCGGAACTCCATAGGACTTTGATATACTTTTCACAACATACAGATTTTTATATTCCTTCAGTATCTCTTCTCTTATCAGAGTATTGTCCTCTATATTTTCTTCATCAGCCAAGTCAGCAAAATCAACAAAACTCTCATCTACCAGCACCTTAATCCCGGCTTGTTTTGCCCACTCTAAAATCTTCATCACGCCCGATATCGGGATAAAATTCCCGGATGGATTATCCGGATTTATAAGTACCAGCAATTGAATTTTTCCATCAAAAAACTGAATAATATCATTCTCGGTATATCGTAAATCCGCTCCCTCGGGTTGATAAACCAAAACCTCTCTTTCACATCTCTCTTTATATTCGTTAAATGACGGGCAAATTATTCCCACCGTTCCGGATTGCTCTTCCATAAATATTTTAATAAGTTCGGCTGCGCCATTACTAAGTACAATATAGTCCTTATTTACACCAAATACGTTTGAAGTAACAATGGAATCCACTTCTCTTCCTGATGGGTATTGTGAAAGTAAACTAGAATAATTACACGTCATCTCCTCTGTCAATCGTTGATTCGGAAAATATGGATTCACCAGATAACAATAATCGATCATATGTGGATAACGCCAAAATCCTCCATAGCGTTTCATAAAATTATTATATCGTTTCTCAATATCATCTTCAAATAACGATTCAGCTATATCCAGATCCTGTACATCATCAATCTCATACCATTTCTGACCATTTAAGCGCTTTACGCGGATCTCACTGGTATCCAGCATCACAATTAGTTTTATAACCGATTCATAATACTCATTTTCTCCCATTGCTTTTTCATATGCCTCTAAAAACGGGACATAAATATTTTTTGAAAATTGTCTGCTCAGCTTATAAATATTTACGGTTTTATAGTAATTTTCCTTTTCTCGGAAATCAAAATACTTTCCGGGAATAAAATCCAAAATACGATCTGCTTCATCAATTACCATACAGCTTCCATCCATCCAGCTTTCAAACTTATCTACCAAAGCCAACGATGTTCTTTTATCCTCCAGCAACATATCTATAATGCTTTCTTCAAATACCAAATCCGATTCCAGCAGCAATGTATCTTCTCGACAAAGGTATTCCTTCGCTAATGATAAAGAATATATATTATTGGTTTTTTCATAATCATAATTCCATACATATACCAGTGGTGTATGAATGCCTAATTGCTCAACAAATTCAATTAATTTTTTCCCTTTATATCCCACCACCAGAACGATCTTGGACAGACCTTTTCTATCCAGGATTCTCAATGCACGTTCTATAATCGATGTTTCGTTTACTTTCACCATACATTTAGTATTATTTTCTGTTAAGTGTTTTAATCTTTTTCCCATTCCTGCTGCCAAGATCATTGCCTGCATACCACACATATCCTCCGCTAATAAAATCTTCCGCATCTTCCGATATTTAAATATTCTATACTATATAATCTCTCAACTGAGCCTTAATAAAATCCATACAGAATTTTGTTTTCTCTGCATCCTTAAACTCATTTCCCTTTTCATCAGTTAAAAAGCTTTGACAATCCTGTAAATCAACTCTGCATTCATTTGTAACAAGTGTTGAATTTTTCAGATAGAAGTAATAATTATCAACATACATGAATGCTTCATAATATCTATCCGGGAATAAACTTTGACTGAATATTATGTTCTTTTCTTCTTTTCCGCCAAAGAAAACAGGCAGTTGTCCATCATTTTTATTCAACCTTTCCTCTCTAATTCCAGCCAATTTACATAAAATATGTCCAAAATCAATCGTTTCTATCTTTTCACAACACTCATGCTCTCCTTGCCAGTCACTTCTTATTAGCAACGGAATCTGGACACGCTTCGGAGACATCATCGGAAGGCCATCCGGAACATTCATAGATGTTCCATGATCCGAAAACAGTGTAACAATGATATCCTCATCCTTATAATGATCTGTTATATACTGAAAAAGCACCTGTAATTTAGAATCTATACGCTTTAATTCCTCTCGATATATCATTCGCAAATGATTGCTATAGCTTCTATAAACTGTAGTATCACCACTATAGTCAGTCTCATTGGCTATCCAAGGATAATGAACCTGTGTTGCCAAAGAGCGGCTCCATCCCCCTACTACATCATGTAAATCAACTATATTGGCCCATAAATACAAATCAGAATCGCCAAACGCCTCTATATGTTCTATTGTCTCATTTACAACATCCTCTACCCAAAACTCTTGTGTTGTATATCCATATAAAAACCGATCTGTTCCTCTGTTATATCCAAATTTAGGTATCACCGCATCATTTCCACCGATTATGGCTGTTACATAGCCCTGATCATGAAATATCTCATTTAAAGTAAGTTTGTCCTTCTGCAGCCCATATTTCACGCCCAAATTCAATAATTTATGATTCTGGGCACGCAATCCCGTCTGATAAGAACCAATGCTTGGATAAGTAAACTCAGAGCCCGTATAATAATTTGTGCATCGTACACCCTTTTTAAAAAACTCATATGTATACGGCATTAATTCCTGCAGAGAAAATTCTTCTAAATAAGATTCATTCAGACTATCTATAAAAATATTTAATACCAATCGTTTATTTCCTGTATGGTGTTTCAATGGAATCGGCTTTGCAAGAACAAAGTCCTTTTCTGCCTGAACGCAGATTGACTCATCTAAGCGGATATAATTATATTTACGACTTCCTTGGTCACTTAATACATGAGCACCCGATTTTTCTCCTGTGATCCGCAAAAAGTTGGTATCACTATCATCTGGGTTTGTTACATACGGAAGTATCACCGGTTCCTTTACATCCAAGCGAAAATCTCTGCCTTTGTAAAGGATTTCGTAAATCTCACCTTTTCCCAACATTGATGTCCAATTATCCTTCTTAGCAAAATTACTTTGATACCAGTTATGATATCTGCCAAGATAATACACTTGTCTATCATATACATGGATACCATAATAATTAGGAATATGATGCACACAGCTATATATATTATTTCTTAAATCTTTATCATCCAATGCCGCCTGAATAACATCTCCGAAAATACATGCCCACTTCTCCGGAATATCTTTTGACAAATCCTGAAGCATATATCGTCCAATCTCTTTAAGCTTAGATTGCAGTTCATCCATATCCAGAACTTCTTCTTTATATAATTCCTGTAATTGAAACAGATTTCTATAAATATCATAACTTTCTTCATATTTTCCTAACTGAAATGCCGTTTCCGCAAATAAAAAATTAGCCTGCAGACTTAACCGATTACGTTTCATTGCTATTGATGCCAACTGATATCCTGTTTCCCAATTCTGGTTCAATAGTGCAGCCCAGATTTGCAGGATCAACATATCATAGTCTCCAGTCTCCGGGTTCTCCTGTAATATCAATTCCCATTCTCTATTCAAATCATCTTCCGGTTTTTCTGATAATAATACATTTAAGTTTTGTTCGAATCTCTCACTTCTCATCCTGAATTCTCCTCACCCCAAGTGCTTGTTCTGCTTGTTTCCAATCTTCCATAGTATCAATATCAATGGAATCTTTTCGTTCCATTTTATAACCATACTGATTATCATTGAGACTTGTATTTTCATTAAAATTCGCATCTATAAGATTCATATAAACGGAGCCGTTAACTTTATATACCGCAGGGAAATCTTGTCTCCGTACTGTACTGGAGCAATGCAATAACGGCTTTAGATTTCCATCTGCATCCATCGTTCTCATTAAAATCGGATGTTCTTCTACAGGACAGACTGTCACAAGTGATGATAGTTTCTGATCAATCACTCTTTCTATAATATCCTTTAACAATAATACTGTCCGAATTGGCTGTGTTGGTTGTAATAATATAATATAATCGTATTTTTTCCCAAGCCTCTCCAATTCATGCAGACTGTAAAGCAGTGCATCAATGATTTTTGACTCATCCGAGGCCAGATCCTTCGTACGCAAAAACGGAACCTCTGCTCCATACTGTTCAGCTATCATTTGAATTTCAGGAGAATCTGTGGAAACAAATACCGTATCAATATATTCACATTGCTTTGCCACCTCAATAGAATATGCTATCAATGGTTTTCCGCACAATTGCCGAATATTTTTTTTCTTGATGCCTTTACTCCCCGCCCGTGCCGGAATTATAGCAATAATCCTTTTGTTCTTATACATTTTACTACCCCTTACTCATTTAAGATATCAACAAATCGCTTCTGTATCTGCTTTTTCCATATAGATTCATCTGTAATAATTTTCCGAAATACCTCTGTACTATTTCCTATTCCAAATTCAAAACTCGGTTCTATATGCATCTTTCCGACTTGTTTGATCGCTTCACGGATATCATTTATGTTTTCATCCACATGAATAATATGTTTATTTTCATTCGGCAAATAGCGGCCGGCCTGTCGATTGCCAATATCAATCGCCGGAATGCTATATACTCCTGCTTCCCGAATTCCGGAACTTGAATTTCCCATAATAAATTGTGCATTTTTAAGCAAACTCAAGAAAAATTCAAAACGCATAGAAGGCAATATCCGGAATTTCTTATTCCCTTCTAATCGTTTCAGTTCATTCAGAATAATGTCTGTTCCGCTATCATTATTAGGGTAAATGACAACATAATTCTGTTCACTTTTCAAGATTGCCTCTATCACGGAATGAATATGAGCAGGAAGCAATTCAACCTCAGTAGTAACCGGATGATACATTAAAATACCATATTCTTCATATGGGATCTCATAATAACGCCGAACCTCATCTATGCCCGGCAGCGTATCCGATAACATCACATCTATATCCGGTGAGCCAAACACATAAATATTTTCTTCAGCCTCTCCTAATTGCATAATTCGTCGTTTTGCTTTCTCATTGGATACCAAATGGTAATGTGCAAATTTTGTAATTGCATGGCGAATAGACTCATCAATTGTTCCCGATACTTCCCCGCCTTCAATATGAAACACCTTGATATTGTTAAAAGCTCCGACAATTGCCCCGGCTAATGCCTCCAATCGGTCACCATGTACTACTATCGCATCCGGTTTAATTTCCGCAATATAATTTCCAAAGCCTAAAATTGTATTGCTGAGAATAATATCCATACTTTCTTTACCACTTTGATTAATATATGTATATATATTCTGGTATCCGTCTTTCAGTATCTCTTTATAGGTACTTCCGTATTTAGCTAGCATATGCATACCCGTCGCAAATATATATGGTTCAAAGCCATCTAAGTCCTCTACCTCCTGAATCAAAGATTTTATTTTACCATAATCTGCTCTTGTTCCTGTCAGAAAAACTAATTTCTTATTCTTCATTTGCTTCTCCCTATCTTCCATCTGTTTTTCTCAGTTTAACATTTTTCCATATATGGGACAACTTATGTTTTTGATACTATCTATCACCCTTTGAACCGCAGATTTCTAAATATTCTTTCAACTTCATGATTTGAAATCCCTTTTTCATAGCTCCGCCTTCCGTTGCATCAATCACTGGCATACAAGCATCCTGTTCACAAATTCTCTGTTCCATCCACTTTCTGTAACTAACAAATGTCAGACAAGTATTTACCATATCTCCATGAACGCCTCTGGTTCGCTGATATTCATATCCACCATAAACTTCTTTTCCTGTTCCGGTGGCATGTGACCGTTCTCCATCAAATGCCAAATCCAGTCCTATAAAAGCAATCGAGGCCGCTTTCAATCGTATTGCTACATCCAAAGCAAGTGTTGATACCGAACCACCACCGGTATAACACTGATGTCCTTTGCTTCTTGCATACTCTGCCGCCATCGCATATCCTTCCTGACAAACCAGATATTTAGGTCCCCTATAGTACCTGCTTATCCGTCGATCTGCCGTTGCCAAAATCAACAGTGGCACCTGCTCATTTTCAATTCCTTCTATTTGGCTGAAAATCTGACAATCGGATACTATCACATAATCAATCTTTATGTCTAATTTCAATAACAATTTGTACACAGTTCCAACAGCGATCACTTTCACATCATTTGGTCGGTTTTTCAGTAGCGTAACATTTCTATCCAACGACGGACCACCTGCAACTATAACAACATCCTTCCCCATAATTTGTTCAGCCAATTCGTCTATATAGTGATCGCAGAATCGAATATTTTCTTTTGTATTATGATAAAATTCCCATACCTGATCATCAATTCCATCCTGTCTTGCAGCAATTGTAATCAACTGCTGTTGAATTGCCATCTCTTCAATATGTGATATTTCCGGTCTGAAAATGACAAGGCGCAGATCTTCCATAAGCAATTCACGAGTCCGTGTCCAATCAGGATCCCAGCATAACTCTATCCGTTCCAACTCTGCTGTCCAATCCGCATATTGGAGTGCCATGTATATAATTGTCAAATCCGGTTCTATTACTACCAGTTTCATTTCCGAATATAATGCAAGCATCTCATGCATTATATATCCCATACCCATACCTACTAATATATAATTATCTTGTTCAACCCTATATTCACGTCTGGCAAATGCCCGTGCCTCACTAATCGGATTCCGATTACTATGCAAATACTTTTTCTTCCCCTTCTCCTGCAATGCCAATGTATAATATCCACCGGAACTTGGCTCAACCAGATATTCACAGTTCTTTCTAAAATTCTCCCCAGTAAAATTTACTAACGCATGATATAACTCCCGATCATGTTCCTTCAATACGTTCAGATTATTTTCGAACCACTCTTCCTTTTTCAGATGAATATTCATTCCGATAATTACACATTGCAATTCCTCTAATGCCGGCAATAAAAGAATCTCATAATAATCTGCCATAAGTATATCGTCCTGCACATTCTGCGTTTCTTCTATTTTTTCAAGTATATCCTGTAAATCCAGCATTGTCCATGACAGACCGTTCTGCTGTAATTCTTCGAAACAAAGTGATAACTGTGAAAGCATCTTCTGCATTTTTTGAGTCAGATCTATAATTTTCCGGCGTTGAATCCGGCCATTCTGGATTCGTATTGTTTCAATCAATATTGTTATCACATCTATAATCTCTGCATTATTCCAATATAACTCTCGCAAATCTGATTCCAAATTTATCACCGGTGCACCCCTTTGATTTCTTTTTATTACATATTCTTATTTTCTTGTTTCAAATTCATAAGCATTACTAATCTCATTTTGAACATTCTTCCAAAATGGAAGTAACTCCTGAAGTGCTTCTTTTATATCTGTCAGATACTTTTTCATCTTTCCATATAATCTTATACTTTCCAATTCAAGGTCAGACTCAGTTTTATGTAAATCATCTGCAAGTGTTACCTCTGTATAAATCATTCGACGCACTATCAGAATAGCTCCCTCTTTTGCATTAACCATTTCGATCACTCGATCCAAATCTTTATCGATCCGTTCAAGATCTTTTTTCAAATAATTCTTTCGTTTTAATAAAACAATCGCTCTTTCTGTATCTGCAATCCCCTGTTCTGCAGCTTTCTTCATTTTTTTAAACTCGCAATACATTTTTTCAATTTCTCTATAAAGTGCTTCTTTTTCTTCAATAGTCTCCCATACACAAGGTTCTTCCTCAATCATCTTTGTAACCGGATAAGACTTATTGCAATACTGATTCACTACCTCCTGCAATGTCATTTGAATTGCACCATGCAGCTTTGCTCCGCCCTCTGTCGCATTAATAATCTTTCGATCAGTCAGCTCCGGAATACGGAGATTATACCAATCAATATAATGTTTGAAATCTACCCTGCTTAGAATCTTTCCACCATAATAACCTTCTACCATCAATAACTTCGAATCAAGATCTTCATTGTTAACTATTCCCATTCCCGCATGTGCCTTGTCATCTGAAAAAGCAAGATCCTGTCCAATTAAAATTACTGTTTGAAATCCTAATTCAATAGCTACCTGAAAGCTGACTGTTGCTACAGATCCACCTCCGTCAAAGTAATTTACATCCCAGCCCTTTTCCTTAAAAAGTCTTTGATAAAAATCATTCATAGCCGCAATATAAATTGGTTTTACAGTACCTATTCTTTCTAATGCATGATAATCCGAATCTGTAGATACCAAAATCGGAATATCTTGAAGCCGCGGATCTGTAAAATATTTTTCACCCTTTTGAGCATCAATTGTACATGCAAGATCCGGTATGATATCTTTATTCAATAAAAATGGCAATGCTGTATCAACACAGATAATTAATGCCTTTCCTTTTGCCTGTCTTAACACATCTGCATTTTTTTCTAACGATGGGCCTGCTGCAACAATGATACAAGGCATATCAGCAGGAAACTTACCCTTATACTGCTCCAATACCCGGCAATTCATAAGCCACTTCAATGCTTTTATCTCATTCTGCATTCCCGATTGAGCATATTGAACAAGTGTATTCATTTCCATATGTTTATTTTCAACTACATTAGAATACATTTTGAGAATTCTGTGACAATCCTCCTCAAACAACTTGTCATAGCACGAAGCTATAGAAAATCGGAATAATTTCCAATTACGATAATCCATAACATCATATAATGTTTTTTCTAACTCTTCATCATTAATGCCTTTTATAAAAATTAGTAAATCTGTGTTCCGAAGCAGATCTGCAATATCATATACTTCCAGTACTTTTAAAAATATTTCAACTGAAGGTTCATAAGCTATACATAACTTTATTGGACATGTATTTTCTAATACCTTCCGGCATACCAGTCCATTGCTGAACCCATATAAAAACAGGATAGTCTCTGTTGATAGCTCTTCAAATTGTTTAACATAACGTTCTGCTTCATGAGTTGGATGATAAATACTATTTAACGGTATAACTTTTTCTTTTTCATTCATTGCTAAAAACTTTTCACCATCCAGTGCATCTCCACACAATATGTTATCTTCTATTTTTTTATAATTTTTCAGTTTATCATATATGAATGGACGTGCACTGCTCAGCGCTGCAATATTCTTTTCGTAATTTGTCATCCCTGCATCTCCTGTCTCTTACTTATACTACTATCTCAATATCTGACATTAATTCAAACACCAATAGATCCGCCAATACAATATAATTTTTGTCATCGATAGACTCCGTAATATTTTTCAGCAAATTGAAATACTGTTGTTCATCCGTATAGCGTTTTTCCTCTAAAATTTCATTCAAAACTTGTATCAATTGTGGTAATTGCCCGATTCCCTCTTCTAACTGATTCTGATAGAATAAATCTGCAATTGCCTCAATTTTCTGCGTTTCAATCTTTTTAAGTCTCAAGCCGGCATCCTCCGTTTTATAATATCTATAGATACAAATAAAGCTGACACTTACGTGTCAGCCCTATTTGCAATAACCTTACTTGATTACTGAAGTAATGATAATACACCCTGATTAGACTGGTTAGCCTGAGCCAACATAGACTGTGCAGCCTGCTGTACAATGTTAGCCTTGCTGTAGTTAACCATCTCAGCTGCCATATCTGTATCACGGATACGAGACTCTGCATCTGTCAGGTTCTCAGAGTAGTTCTCCAGGTTGTTAACTGTATACTCCAGACGATTCTGAACAGCACCTAAAGCAGAACGCTGCTTAGATACAGACTTAATTGCAGCCTGAACAGCTGAAATAGTCTTGCCAGCTGCTGAATGGCTACCAACACTGATAGTTGCTACGCTTACTGCTACCTGAACCGTAATCTTCATATGATCGCCATTGTTAGCACCAATCTGAAGAAAACCACTAAAGCTCTTTAATGACTTTCCATTGAACTTAGCACGTGAAGCAATTGCACTTAACTCTTGATTCAACTGTGTCATTTCATCTTTAATAGTATTACGATCCTCGGTTGCATTAACATCATTGGCAGCCTTAACTGACAGTTCTTCCATTCTCTGAAGGATAGAATGCATTTCATTCATGTTACCTTCTGCTGTCTGGATTAATGAGATACCGTCCTCAGCGTTGTTAACTGCCTGATTCAGACCACGGATCTGAGCTCTCATCTTCTCAGAAATGCTAAGACCTGCTGCATCATCAGCAGCACGGTTGATTTTGTAACCGGAAGCTAACTTCTCAGATGACTTCTTAACGACCTTAACATTGCCGCCTAACATTCTGTTTGTGTTGTTTGCCTGAAGGTTGTGCTGTACTATCATAATAATTCCTCCTTGAATTTACTGTAGCATCCTTGCTACAGGTACTAGTGGTCTTCGCCACAGTGAATAGTTTTAGTTGATATGTTTATCAACCCTTGTATTATATATATCGGACAACCTGTCCAATACTTAATACCTTTTTTGAATTTTTTTATTTTTTTTGATCCATGAAGTAAGAGTCCGTATTCTGTGGATTCGCCATTGCTTTATAGTAGGTAGATGCAGCTTTGTTTGATGTTTTCACCTGCCGCATCTCTTTCTTCCGATCTGTAAATCTCACTTCCAGTTTCGAACGGTTCCGTTCCTCCAAGGCCCGGATCTCCACTCCCAGATCTGTCACTTTCCGGATCAGATTCTGCATATCCCGGATCTGTTCTGCATATCGAGACCGGTTCTGATCCAATTCACTCCGGATGCCTTCATAAGTCTTCTCAAAGCCTTCATCCAACTGCGTCAACTGCGTCAGAAGCGCATCCTTCTGATCCATGATTGAGCTGAATATATCCGGGTCAAATTCCTCCTGTTCTGTCAGCTCACCCTGTCGCCTGCAAGCCTCCAGGATAGCCTGCAGCACGGCCTGTTTTTTTTCCAGGGTTTCTTGCAGGATTGTCATATAGCTTGAAGTGTAGTCCATATATTATCCTCACATCCTATTTCTTTGGCAGCTTAGCCGTCCGCATGATCTCTTTCCACGCATCCCGCAGATCCCGCAGTTCCACTAATGCTTCCTCCAGAATCTCCGGATCTTTTTTTATATTTGCCTGCACTAATTTATGAAAAATATAATCATAAATACGGTCAAAATCTTCTGCCACCGGATATTTATGATCCAGAGTTGTCTGCAACTCCACAATAATCTTACGTGCCTTCTGGATATTTATATTGGCTTTTTCATAATCCTTCTTCTCAATGGCACCCATTGCAATATTGCAGAATTTAATTGTTCCTTCATACAACATCAGAGTAAGCTCTGCCGGTGTCGCTGTTTCAACTTTTCTGGCTCCATATGCCTGTGCTGCATTATTAATCATACCGTCACCTCAATACCTTATAACTTCTTTTCAGCTCCGTTTTTCCTTATTTCGAACCGGTTCCAAACAGACTGGATAAGCTGGACTGGCTGGCCTGCAGTTCTGCCAATGCAGATTCCATTGCTGCGAATTGCTTATAATAACGATCCTCTACATCATTCATCTTCTCCTGCAGCTTCTTGATCTTGTCATCATAGCTGCTGATCTCTTTATCCATCTGCTTATCATTGTAGAATGTCAATGCACTGCTCAGATCAGAGCCTTTCATAGCCTTCTGGAAGTTGGTATATAATTCGCCTCCCAGACTGCTGAGGGTCTGGATCAATGCATCCGGATCGTTCTCGATCGCTGTTCTTAATTTATCATCATAATCCTTATATTCTGCATCCTCAGAGTCACCATTGATATGCAACTGTCCGTATTCATTCCACTTACCGGTATTAATGCCGAAGGATGCCAATGAATACCGCTTAGTGGAACCATCCGTTCCTGTATATTCTATTGACTTATTTAATGTGGTTCTCATGGATGACAGTAGTGAGCTGATCGTATCATCCCGGCGAAGCAGGGAATCCTTGATCTTCTTTTCCCACTCCTCTACTTCCGTATCTGACATTTTTTCCTTTTCGTCACTGGTCAGTGGATTATAATCTTTCGCACTTTTCGCATTATATAATGTACTCATCTCTTTGATCAGAGAATTATACTCTTTCACAAAGTCCTTAACCGCCTTATAGATGGTATCCGTATCCGTTGACACCGTCATCCGGATTGGATTGTCTTTTATAACATTTCCCTGATCATCCTTCGTTACTGTCACATCATTAACTGTGAAGTTTAAACCATTCAGACTGAAATTATTGGAAGACTGCTGGAAGGTTGCTCCATTGTAAACTACAATCGCATCTGCCGCATCTACTTTAGTCGCGGATGCTGCATCCAGACCAAGCTTTGATACCGCATCAGCATTATCTGCAGTCAACGTAAAGTCATAAGCCGCGCCGGATTCTGCAGAGTTTACAAAGAACCGTCCCTGCTTCTCATCATAACTGGCTGTTACACCCATCTTGGAAAACTGGGCTGCCAGACTCTTTAAGGTTGTCGTCTGATCGATCGTGTAAGTATATGTCTTTGCATCGCTGCCACTGCCTACGGTCATAGTATAGGTCGTTCCATCTGCGATGCCCATATCAGTCAGCTTTGTGCTGCCGGTTACTGCTGCCGCCGTATCAGATACTGTCTTTACGTGGAACGCACTGCTCATGGTCAGAATATTCTCTCCGGCATCACTCTTCTTCTGACTGACTGTTACGCCATCCTTGCTGATCCCCAATGCCTTTGCAGCATCGTCATCTGCTGTTTTCAGTGTATAATCAATACCGCCTTCATAGCCGGTTACAGTACCGTCTGCGCCTTTTACTTCCTGTGCGGTATTGTTCACAAACTCCAGAGCACCCTTTGCCGCATTGTAGCTAACGGTCATATTAATGCCTTCGTCTTTCAGCGACTGATTCATATTATCAATCACACTCTGAAGAGTACCATCCGAGCCTGCCTGTGCAGTGATCGTCTTGGTAACTGTAGCTTCCTGTCCGTCCGGACCGGTCGTCTTATAAGAGATTTCAAAGCTCTTTCCGTCTAATTCCAGATCATAGCCCTTAGAATCCTTTAAATCACTCAGCTTCACGTCTGCATTCTCTGCCGCTACATACGATGTCGTGTTAAATGCCTTGTTCTGCAGACTGGCACCGGTCAGATAAGCGGAGCTCGCCAACTGCTTGACCGATAATGTATGTACACCATTTACAGCACTGTTACTGCTGGTTACTTTTACCTTCGAATCATCCGTTGACTCTACCTTCTTCGCCTTATAGGTACCTACGGATTTAAAATTACTTAATGCCCCTGTATAGAAGGAATACAGCTTCGTATTCAGGGAAGACCATGCTTCCTTCTTCCACTTCAGCTTCGTCTGCTCTTTCTGGGCATTCTCAACCTTCGTCTTATGTCCGCTGATCATCTGAGTAATCAGGGTCTCTGTATCCAATCCGGATATCAGACCTGTCATTCTCATTGTCATAACTATCCCTCCTAACGCTTCTCATCCACAAGGATACCTGCCAGCTCCAATGTCTTGGCAATCATATCCAATGTTTTCTCCGGCGGTATCTCACGGATCACCTCACCGGAAGCCTGATCTAATACCTTAATCGAAATCCGCTTTGTTGCTTCATGATATGAAAACTGACACTCTGTATGTGTCGGCCGGATCTTCGCATTAATATCCCGAATCGCATTCTCAACCTTCTCTTTCGATACTTCCTGAATCGGGATGCCCTCATCAAATAACTGCTCCTGATTTTCCTGTCCGGATGTATCTTCACTACTGCTCTGCTGTTTCTCCGATGTCTGCGCAACTCTTGCAAAATTATCTGCTGCTGCAGTTACACTCTGTACACCTGTAATTTCCGGGACCACCGGTGTCGCCGTTTTCGTAGTAATGTTGCGAACACTGCTTGCCGTCATCCCTGACTCAATTCCACCTACTCCCATGATTATCCACCTCCATGTGATAATATACAACTAGTTTTACTTTTCAATATATAATATCGACCATATGTGATAATATCTTAACACATATGGTCATATTTTTCCATGCTCTACGGTTAAATCGCTGATCCTATAACAAGTCTTTCAGGTTTTTGATTGCATCCGCCTGCCGAATTGCTTCCTTATTGGCATCTGTGATCTGCACATACAGCTCTTTCCGGTATACCGGAACGGATTTCGGTGCATTGATACCGACTTTCACCTGATCTCCTTTGATTTCCAGGATTGTGATTTCGATATCATTTCCAACTATAATCGATTCGCCTTGCTTTCTGGATAATGCTAACATAATCACTCACCTGCCTTTTTTTTCTGAATCGCTTCATATACATTAAATTTTGCTTCATAATCCGGATTCTCAACAATGATCTGCTCACCCTTACAGGTCCTTGAATTGATTACGATTGGTGCCTTCATATTTGCAGTTACTCTTGTTACATCGGAAGATACGATCATAGTTAACAGCACTACTATATCTTCATCAGCCGGATTATCGATCACTTCCAGCCACTCATCCTCGATCACCGGATTATACTCATCCAGAACGGCAAACGGTTCGATCACCGGCAATGCCAGATATGGGTCCTCCATAGACTGCAGCCAGCGGATCGCCGTATCAGAGCCACGTTCCTCATCGTAAATAATCGCAAATTTATGCTTGTCACTGATTCCAATGATACCATTCGGGAAATCTAATACCTTATCATCGTCAATCGTTACTTCACCAAATAATCTCGTTTGTGCTACCATATAACCTCTCCTTTACTATCCGGGATCCCGTTTCTGTGTATGCCCTTCTTCCATCTGCTCCTTACAGGAAATCCAACAGCGTCTTCTGAAGAACATTACCCGTTACCTGTAATGCGGCATTATAGATAACAGCTGCGGATGAAAATTCAATCGCCTTATCTTCATAATCTACCTCTTCGTTGGATGACATCAATTCCGTAAAGTTTGTATACTGCTCCGAAACACGGGCTGCAATCATATCAAGCTTCGACGTCCTTGCACCGGAATCCGACTGTAATGATGTGACATCCGTCTGGAAGTTCTGGAAGACGGAAATATGCTGATTAAACAGGGTCCGCATCTCCTGATTTTTCATCTTTACTTCATTCTCGGTATCCGAGATCATGTAATTCAACTGTTTTATTGCCGTTGTATCATTGGAATATTTCGGATTGGTCAGCATTCCCTTTAATTCAGCCAACCGTGACTCAGCATCCGCAACCTCTTCCACTTTATCTGCCAATTCATCAATCGACCGTCCTATGTCATGTGTGATCAGATCCCGGCCAAGCGTATTTACTCGAATCTTCTGATTAAAATTAACCTCATATTCTATGTTCTGATCTTCATCCGTAATCTCAAAGTCTACCGTTTCTCCGGTTGCCTTATTCGTCTGTACACAGTTGAAATAATGCTCCGGTCGCAGATCATTTGCCTTAAAGTCTTCCTTTGTATAGGTAATCGATATATCCTCTGTATTCTGCAGCTTCGTATAAGTATTCTTACCAAACACGATCTCACCGGTCTCAGGAATGTAACGCACCTCGTTATCACCGACATTCTTATAATAATCTGTACGCTGTGTGCTGTCCAGAGTTCTTGTTACGGTAAGCTTCTGCTGCACGCCTGTCTCGTCTACATAGGTAATAACAGGTGTCTTCGTTTCATCCAGAGAGTCATATCCAAGCCGCAGACGATATGACGTCTGTTGTTCCGGATAGGATGCCGTTCCATATGTTTTGTTTCCATTTAAATATTGATCCAGATCTGCAGGATCGACCGCATTTACGGTTGCCGTCTTCACATCAATATCGCTCTTATCCAGCTTCTCTGTAATCTGATAAGAATATTTTGTGGCGTCACTATCTGTAAAGATCAGACTGGTATCTGTCTTATATCCGGAGAAAATATAACGTCCGGCATAGGTAGTGTTTCCTTCTGAATAGATCATATCCTTATAAGCCCGGATTGTTTCTGCGATTGCCGAACGGTTATCGTTATTAAACGAATCCGTCGCTCCCTGCGTGCAATATCCGGACATATATTCAACATAGTTGGAAATACTGGTAATGGAGTTCTCTGTCAGCTCCATCCAGGAGTTCGCATCCTTAATATTCTTCTGCTTATACTGCTGCAGCTGGCTGACTGTGTTTCTGAGTTTTAAGGCACGGACCGCTACGACCGGATCCTCGCTGGCTCGCTGGATCTTCTGTCCGGTTGTCAGCTGCTGAATTAAGGTATCTACTTTATTGGTACTTGTCTGCAGATTTCTCAATGAGTTATTACTCATCATCTGATTGGTTACTCGCATCTTCTATTCCTCCTGTCCGATCTCTTATACGCCTGTTCCGTTAATCAGCTTATCATAGATCTCATCCAGAACTGACATCACCTTACACGAAAGGTTATAACCGTTCTGCTGAATGATCAGATTGGAGGCCTCCTCATTGGAATCCACACTGGACTCAGACAGTCGCTGCTGATTAATGCTATATACTATGTTATCCTGATGCTGGGAAGATATCTTACATTTCTTCGTCTGGACACCGATGTTTGAAATCAGTGATTCCAGATATTGGCTCGGACTTCCCTGCTTAAATATATCGGTATTGGTAAGGCTGTCCTGAATCTTATGAAGAATAGCACAATCCTCCACATTGCCCTGCTCAATTGCCCGTTTATCGGATACAACCACCTTGTTCGGGTCCTTCATGACATCATCATGGATGCTCCAGTTCAAAGCAGTCAGCCGATAATAAGAAGCTTTCTTAGACTGAAAGGATGTATTTCCGGTTGTTCCTGACAGATCCATACTTTTACCGTCTACATTTAAAGCATTCAGCATATCCAGCCCCTGTTTTCCATCCGCATCCACGCCGGAACTGCACAGATCATTGATGTATCTGGAGAACGTCCGGACAAACTCATTTAACTTACTCATACAATACGGAACACCCTGAAAGTCCACATTTTTACCAACCCGTGCGGTTACACCGGTATTAATATCTGCCGGATTCGCTGCCACTCTGGTTGTGCCATCCGCTGCCAGCACCTGCAGATTCTGGAAGGTATAACCGGTAATCTCCCCGGTTGTATTATCATATTCCGCAGTAAAATTATCATAATAATAGTCTTTTCCGCCAATCGTGATCTTGCCTTCATCCGCTACATTTAATGTATTTAATGTAAACGCCTTGTCTGTCGTCATCGTCACATATGGACCTTCTGCATTAAAACCGGATGCTGTCGACTCCCCTACAAATCCGTTGTTATTGTTACCATCCCTGACAGCTACCAGACCTGCGAGCTTTCCGGTCAGGCTGGAACTAACAATGTCAAACTCATCGCCCGGTGTTCCGTCTGCATTCTTCCATGCAAGCTCATATAATCCGTCAATATCTGTCTCGTTTACTTTTTCATCTCGCGGAACTACCATTAACTGCCGGCACTGGAGATCGTCCAACAGCATTTCTCCATTGATACGCACCACAAACCTGGTTGCTCCGGAATCATGTCCATCTTCCGCCAGAATCGGTATCTCTTCTGTGGATACATTTACCAGCTCCGATAATTTATCCACTAGCACCATTCTCTGATCCCGCAGATCATTGGCATTTCCGGAACGCAGCTCGATATTGTTGATCTGGTCATTTAACGTAAACAGTTCTTTCGCAATCGAATTGATCTCGCCCACCCGGACTGATATCTCATCATTTAAACTGCGCTGTGTAATCTGCAAATTATTGGAGATCTCATTGAATAATTCTGTATAGCTTTTAAAGTCATTTGCATACTGTACCCGCGTTGTTGCACTGGATGGATTGTCTGCCAGATCTTTCATGGCATTCTGGAGCTCCGTTAACAATGATGTATATCCGGTCTTGGAGTTCATTTCATTAAAATATGTCTCTATTTCATATGTATAATCATATTTGGTTGAATATTCTCCACCTAACGCGTTACTGTTCCAATATTTCACATCATAATAGGAATTCCGGATCTGCTTAATATCTGTAACCGAGACACCGGTTCCCTGCATGCCGGCCGAGTTGTTCAGCCGTAGTGCCGAAGATGCTTTTCCGATTACTTCCTGTCTGGAATAGCCTTTCGTTTTCGCATTGGAAATATTATGTGCGGTTGTATTTAATGATGCCTGATAATAATTCAGGCCGGATCTTGTTGTATTCAGTCCTAAAAATGTTGACGGCATTTTTTCACATCCTTTTCTTCCGGAATTCTAATCCTGCTATCCCAGTTTTTCTATAATATGCTGTATCATCTCAGACACCACTGTAATATATCTGGATGAAGCGTTATATGCATGCTGATACTTGATCAGGTTGGTCAGTTCATCATCCGACGAAACTCCCACAACCTCCTGCCGCTGGTTGTTAACCTCATTCACCAGTCCTGCCTGCTTATCAGCAACCGATGTATATGTATATCCTTTATTTGCAAAGTCACCGACCATAGCCGAATAATAATTATTATAATTATTCATCACCAGCGTATTGGGATCCAGAGTTGAAAAATTCTTGTTCCAAAGCTCCAGCAGTTGATTGGCAATCTCCTGATATTCCTCTCCGCTTACCGTTGTCAGCGGAAGCAGGGACGGATTCTTCACCAGTGTATCGTTCACCTCAATCTGTCCCAGTGTATACAGTGAATAGTAATTATCTGCGTCTTCTTCATTATATACCTGAAATGTACCTGTCTTCGTCTGACCGTTCTCATCGGTATATGTAATCGTCTGTGTCCGATACCGTTCTGTGCCTTTCCGGGTAAACAGCTCTGTGCCCTGTATCTCGTTTCCTTCACCATACCCCTTGCCGGCCTTATCCGTATCCAGTACCTGATAGGCATTTCCATTCACATCCGTGATCGTTTTATTCGGGCATAACACATTATTGATCTCCGTCACCATTCCATGGATCAGGTTGTCAAACTGTGAAATCAGGCTCGCCACATCCCGGTTACTGAGTGAACGGTTATATTCATCCAGCGCCACCTGATAATCCGCTTCTGTCGGATACTGCTCCCGGAACGGAATATCCGTATAATCCGGTGTATAGTCTCCGCGTGCGGAAAGCATACCCTTCAATGAGCCGGCGTCTGTATTATCCCCTTCCACAATCGTTCTTCTCAGGTTAAATACTTCACTGTCATCTGCCTTCCAATATACCGTCAGCAGATCGGATCCGGCCTCTACCGGTCTGGTTCCCATTTCAAATATCCGATCCTCCGCTACCAGCAGATGTTCCTCGGCATATACATTGACAATTCCATTCGACTGTTCCTTTATGTCAATCGAAACCAGCTTTGACAGCTCATCCAATGCCAGATTTCTGGCATCTCTGTAGTCGTTTGCCGCTTCTATATTTCCTGCTTCGCATTTTAAAACCTGTTCATTCAGATCATAAATCTGCTTTGCCAGCTTATTGATCTGATTGGTTTTATCCTGAATCTCTGCATTCAGGTTCTTCTGATAACTCACCAGCTGGGAATATATCTCATTCGCCCGGTCAACAAAGGCTCCTGCGGTTGAAACCAGTGCAGTTCTTTCTACCATTCCGTTCGGTGTCTTCTGAACCTCCTGCACCGCATTCCATAGATTCTTCATATATTCCTGGAAGGTGCTGCCCTCCGTTTCACCAAAATACTCTCCAACCTCAGCTATGATGCCACTCTTGGTCTCATAATAATTCTGGCGGCTGGTCTGAAGACGAAACTTCTGATCCAGATATTTGTCTCGTGTGGTTCTAGTCTCCTCTACTCTGGTTCCCAGTCCGGTCTGGTTCACTCCAACCTTCGTATATCCAAGCTTCTGATAAGCAAGATCCGTAAGGACTACCTGCTGTCTGGAATATCCGGCAGTGTTCAGATTTGTCAGATTGTGTGCAGTTGTATTAATGGCATTCTGATGTGCCTGTAATCCGGAGGTACCGATGTACATCCTTCCCATAGTTCCTGACATTTCTTCATCTCCTTAGCTCTTGCTGTCAAACTGTCTGTGTTCAATCCCTAACATATCACCGCTGTAAGACTTCTTATCATAATTCGCCGTCTCCGGTGCCTGCCCTGCCGTCTGAAGTACATTGATGTTGAACTCCGTCATTTCAAGTGCATTCTCCAGTAATTCACGGTCATGGGCATTCGTCTGCTGAAGTCTCAGTACAACCGTGCGAAGCCGCCGGTGCAGCTCACTTAACGGCCGGCTGAACTCCGGCTGTTTCTCCATAATGCGGACAATATCAGCAATGGTCATTGTTTTCGGATTCTGATTCAAAACCACGGCAATATTATTCACGATATTCTGTCTCTTCTTCTCCAAGATCAGAATATCATCCACTACATTCTGTTCATGCTCTGTAATCTTCTGCAAAGCCTCAATATCGCCTTTTACAATTGTCTCTGTCTTCCTGTCTGAAACCTGATCGAGTGCTTCATATATCTCACACTCCTGTTCCATCACCTGAATCAATTCTTCAATCAAACTAGCCATGCTGATCTTTAATCCTTTCTCCTAACAGTTAAATTCCCCGGTTATTATATGCGGAAACCAGCTTCTCAGCAAAGCTTTCATTGCTGACCTCATAGGTTCCGTTCTGGATAGCAGTCTTGATCGCATCTACCTTTTCCTTACGCACATCCGGTGTCTTTGCAAGGGCTGCCTTCGCGATCTGCATATCCTTACCGATAGAAGAAAATGATACCTGATCCATGGTACCTGTACTGCCGATATTACCGGTGTGTCCGGTCTTTTTAGACTTTCCTACACCATACATCTGACTGATCTGGTTATAAGCATCTATACGCATAATAGCCACCTTCCTCCTTGAAATTCATTCTTCTATACAATATGTATCGTCATTTTCTTTATTTTCTTTAGCCTCATATTATAAAAAAACACCTGCAGTCTCTGATATCCTCCCTGTCCGTTTGACAGAGGTATATCATTACCACAGGTGTTCCGTTTTTATTTTGTTTCCGTTTGTTTTTCTTTATTTGTTTTTCTTTATTTGTTTCTCTGTGATCATTCACCCAATGAAGTCTTTTCGGATACAACGACCTTCTGGTCATAGCAGGTGAACATTTCATCCACCTGTTCCTGCTTCATCTTCGGTGTCACAAGACTGACAAGCGGAACCACGATCAGACTGGCAGCCATTGCAATCGCTCCGGCATTGATCGGAGATGCGATGAATTTAAAGAACATATTGGATACCGTCAGACCGACACCGACAATAAAGCTTGCCCAGACAGATGCCTTGGTAATCTTCTTGGAGTACAGTCCATACATAAACGGTGCCAGGAATGCTCCTGCCAGAGCCCCCCATGAGATGCCCATAAGCTGTGCGATAAATGTCGGCGGATTCAATGCGATCACGACTGACAGAATGATAAAGAATGCGATCAGCACCCGCATCACGATCAGCTGTGTTTTTTCCTTCATATCCTTTACAATGGTTCCTTTGATGAAATCAAGTGTCAGCGTTGAGCTTGAAGTCAGAACCAGAGATGACAACGTTGACATGGATGCTGACAGTACCAGCACGATCACAATACCGATCAAAATATCCGGCAGCGTCGATAACATCTGTGGAACAATGGCATCATACATAACGCTTCCGTCTGCCTTGTAAATATCGGCATCCGCATACAATCTGGCGAAGCCTCCAAGGAAATAGCAGCCACCGGATATGATAATCGCAAAAATCGTAGAAACCACAGTTCCGGTCTTTACGGAATGTTCATCCTTGATCGCATAGAATTTATGCACCATCTGTGGAAGACCCCAGGTACCCAGGGAAGTAAGCACTACAACACCGAACAGATTCACGACATCCGGTCCGAAGAATGAGGTAAATGCGCCCTTCTGTCCCAATGTAACAGCCGCATCACTCTCCAGCTCTGCAAGCTGGCGAACTGCCTCATAGAAGCCGCCATGTCCGTTCAGAACTGCAACGATTACCAGCACAATACCGATCAGCATAATAATGCCCTGGATAAAGTCATTGATTGCCGTTGCCATATAGCCACCCAGAATTACATATACACCGGTCAGCACTGCCATGGTGATGATACACACAGAGTACGGAATATCAAATGCCATTGCAAATAATCTGGATAACCCGTTATAGATAGATGCCGTGTACGGAATCAAGAATATAAAGCAGATCGCAGAAGCTGCAAGTTTCAATGCCTTACTGTCATATCGCTTTCCGAAAAAGTCCGGCATAGTTGCCGACTCCAGCTTCTGGCTCATGACACGGGTTCTTCTTCCGAGAACCACCCATGCCAGAAGACTTCCGATAAATGCATTACCAAGTCCGATCCAGGTAGATGCCAGACCGTACTTCCATCCGAACTGTCCCGCATAACCGACAAATACCACAGACGAAAAATACGAGGTTCCGAATGCGAATGCCGTCATCCACGGTCCGACACTTCTGCCTCCCAATACAAAGTCGTTTACATTCGTTGCTTTTTTTCTGGAATAAATACCAACCGCAATCATAATTGCGAAGAATACCAGCAACAATAGAATTTTTACTGCCATGTTCTCTCTCCTCTAGTTGTTTGATACTGGTTATTCTACCACAGATGTTTCAATAATGCAACGCATTAAAGCGTTATATCGGTAAATCAATCTTTGAATATTGTTCTTCAGCCTCACAGCAATAAAACAGGCGGCATAAAAATGCCGCCCCGCTTTATTTTCCGTCCAGGAATCGCATCCTTGCGTTTGCGTCTTTTCGTTCCGGTGCTGCCGGTTTTACAGCTTTGGGTTTTAATACACTGGACACATTATTGATCAGCTTCTGCTTACATTCTTCACAGAATCGTCCGGTCTTGATCATGGTTCCGCAATTTTCACAGGCAAGGCCTACCAGCGAGCTGTCTGAAAACTCCAACCGTTCCTGCCGTACCCAGCGCTTGATCTGATTCACGGATACATCGTTCTCCTCAGCCACCACTGTGATAGAGGCCTCCGGATGCTTTCTCACATACTGCTTTACCTCCTGGAATTTATCCTCCAGCACCTTTTCACAACTCGGACAGATCGGATTCCCTATATAATTAAACATCTTTCCGCAATTCTTGCAATTTCTGATATCCATCGTAACTCCTCCTTTATGTAGACAGATTACTGCCGATACATACACTTGTATAATATACCTCTGCAACACCTCCTGCAAGAAGTGCAAGTGTACATGCTTCAATCGTCGCACCTGTCGTATATATGTCATCTACCAACAGAACTTTCTTTAATTCTACATGATTTTCACGAAATAAAAAAGCATTTTTTAAATTCTCAAGTCTCTGTACATCATTCAGCTCTTTCTGCGGCGTCGTATCTGCAGTCCGGATCAAACAATCCGGATAACAAGGCACATGAATCCGAATTCCCAGTTCCCTCGCGATCAATTCTGCCTGGTTGTATCCTCGTTTGCGCTTTTTGTGCCTGTGAATCGGAACCGGTACGATTCCATCCAGCTTCAGTTCTGTCAACTCCCGTCCATGCCTTTCTGCAATAATTTCACCGTAAAACTGCGCATACTCTCGACGGTTGTGATATTTAAAAGCTTCCATGCCCTTCCTGCATTCTCCTCTGTAATGCAAGACCGGATAACCCTTCCTGTAATGCCTTACCTGTCTGCTGCAGTCATAGCAATACTCCTGATCCTCCCGCTCTACTTCTTTCCCGCATTTTAAGCAATACGGTGGCTGCAGGTAAGGTAATCGCTCCCGGCAGCCAGAGCAAATCAGCAGATTGTTTCCATTCCATCCGTCTATGCCAGCCGGCACGATCTCCTGACACATCGGACACCGTCTGGGATAAATCAGATCCAACAATGGTGTTTCTCTCATTCTTCCCCTCTCATCTGTTCACAAATCGCCCATTGCAGGCCGGAATAACGCTTCTGTTCATCTGCATTGTCTACCATCTCATGGATCTTATATCCGTTTCCCACGATCACCACGCATTTCTTTGCTCGGGTGATGGCCGTATATAGCAGATTCCGGTGAAGCAACACCCTCGGCCCGTTCAGAATCGGCAGGACAACCGCCGGATATTCACTTCCCTGTGACTTATGAATCGTGATCGCATATGCCAGCTCCAGCTCCTCCAGCATCTTGAAATCATACACTACGACTCTCTCATCATCCATCAGAACTTTCACTTCCTGCGCATAGGAATCAATCTCCCGGATCACACCGATGTCACCGTTAAATACCCCCATGCCCTTTTCCTGCTCAAAATATCCGCTGGCATCATAAACCGCCCATTCCAGCTTATAGTTATTCTTAATCTGCATAACCTTATCTCCCTCACGGAAAATCGTGTTATGCGATTCATATTCCTGTTTTTTCCCATCCGGCGGATTTAAAATCCGTTGCATTTCCCGGTTCAGATTCTCGACTCCCAGCTCTCCCTGCCGCATCGGAGTCAGCACCTGTACCTCATACGGCTTCGCCTGCACGTATTTCGGCATCTTGACAGAAACCAGCTTCCCCACTTCTTCGATCACCGCCTGTGGATTCGCCCGCGGAAGCAGGAAGAAATCCCGGCTCTTATTATTCATAACCGGATATTCGCCATGATTGATCCGGTGTGCATTCATTACAATATCACTGCCTTCCTCCTGTCTGTAGACGGTAGACAATTCAATCACCGGAAATGCCCCCGAATGAATAATATCCTTTAATACATTTCCCGGCCCTACACTCGGCAGCTGATTCACATCTCCTACCAGGATCAGATGCGTGCCCGGTACCACCGCCTCCAGTAAGGCATGTGCCAGATAGATATCCACCATGGACATCTCATCGATAATAACAACATCCGCTTCCAATGGATTCTGTGCATTCCGTTCAAAATGGATTCCGGCCTCGGAGTCTGTTTCCACTCCACCGTTTAACTCCAACAGCCGATGAATCGTCTGCGCCTGATAGCCGGTCGCCTCTGTCATACGTTTCGCTGCACGCCCGGTCGGTGCCGCCAGCCGGAGTTCCAGTCCCTCCTGCTCAAAATACCGAATAATGGTATTAATAACCGTAGTCTTACCGGTACCTGGCCCACCGGTGATAATGACCAGACCGGATGCAGCCGCCTGCCGTACCGCCTTCTGCTGAAGCTCATCCAGTTCAATCTCCGATTTCTTCTTTAGACGCTCCAGCGCGATCTGCCATTCGCTCTCGGACAACGGATAACTCAGATTCAGGTCCAGCAGCATCCTTGCCGTATTCAGCTCCGTGTGATACTGGGCACTTCCGTACACCGCAAGTGTCCCATCTATCTCTTTTAATATGATTTTTCGTTCCAGCTGCAGCGCCATCAGCTGCTGCTCGATCACTTCTTCATAGCCGCCTTCAAAAATATCTCCGCCCTCCGGCACCAGAAATCCGGATACCTTACGGATCAGCATATCCTTCGGCAGATACATATGCCCCAGTCCTCCCGACTGACTCAGCGTATAGATAACGGCGGATCGGACACGGAACTCGGAATCAAGCCCGATTCCCGCTTTTCTCGCAATCTCATCCGCAATCCGGAACCCGACACCCGCAATATCCTCTGCCAGCTTGTATGGATTCTCCTCAATAATTTTATATAACTTTTCCCCGTATTCGTTATAAATCTTTACGGCCAGTCTGGCATTGATCCCATATTTTCCCAGAAACATCATTGCCTGCCGGATATCCTGTGTCTCATGGAACTGTATTCCGATCTCTCTTGCCTTACGTTCCGAGATCCCCTTGATCTCTGCCAGTCGTTCCGGTTCAAACTCAATGATACGGAAGGTATCTTTCTTAAACTTCTTCACGATATGCATGGCAAGCACCGGGCCGATTCCTTTAATGGCTCCGGATGCCAGATAGCGTTCCATACTGTCTGAGTCTGCCGGCATACGCAGTTCATACGCCGTCACCTTATACTGTGTCTCATAATACGGGTGCTCCACTTCTTCGCCTTCTGCCTGAATATAAAGTCCCTCGGCCGCGCCCTCGATGTAACCTACCAAAACCTGTGTCAGATCGAGCTTCTCATCCACCATAACAGACAGGACGGTATAGCCATTCTCTTCATTCCGATATATAATTTTATCTATGTATCCCTCGATCATATCGTTCTCCGATCCTTACCGTTTCAATCACTTCATCTATCTTATCACATTCTTCCGGATCTGTCTCACGATTCTGTTTTTTCACAATCCGGTGTCCCGCTATCCCAAATATGCAGCTAAAATTCAGATATCGTAACAAAAAGAGCCGCTAAAGCAAAGACAGTTCCCTGTCTCTTTATAGCAGCCCCATACTATTCCTGTTATATAATTAAATCTTACTGCAACTATGCTTTGGCATTCAATGACGTTGCATCTCCGGCCTCAGCCTCTGAAATGCTGACCGCCTTCATATTGTTCTTCATACTTTCATACAGCTTCTGTGCGATACCTAGGCTTCCCTGATCCGTAATTGCAGATGCATATTCCTGAAGCATCATATCACCGAAATACTCCGTATACTGGTTCTCTTCCTCTTCTGTCTTAGGAATACTTTCCTTCACCTGCTTCAGTACCTGTTCTACCAGATATGCTTCAAACTCCTTGCATGCATCCATCAGCTCCTCATCCGTAGCCTCTGTCATGCTTCCACCGGTCAGCTTCTGCTCCAGTCCGGAGGTCCGTGCTGTATTCTGCGCATTCTGCATATAATAATTGCCATAAACACTATTCGAAATATCCATATCCGATCACACCTAGCCTCTCAGATTATTCGCCTGCTGTAACATCTCATCGGATGCCTGGATCACCTTGGAATTCATCTCATATGCACGCTGTGCAACGATCAGATTCACCATCTCATCGGCAACCTGTACATTCGATGCTTCTATGTACTTATGATGTACCTTACTTGCAGTCAGACCTGCGGTCTGTGATTCCTCCATTGCATTACCGGATGCGACCGTCTGACGATAGCGGTTACCGGATGCTTTCTCCAAGCCCGCCGGATTATTGAACTGTACAACACCGATCCGTACATTATAAAGAACGTTACCGTTAGCGTCTACGCGGGCCAGATTACTCTGCTGATTACCGTTTAACATAACCGTGATCTGCCCATCGGTTCCGATTCCAAGTGTTGATGCACTTACACCTGTCGGAATGATGATCGGATTGTTATACTGATCCAGTACTGCATTTCCCTCTGCCGTGCAGAGCATAGCGCCACCGGCCACCGGCGATACGGTAAAATTGCCGTCTCTTGTATACTGGATCTCTCCGCTTTCCGTACGCACCTTGAAGAATCCATCCCCTTCAATCGCTGCCGAAAACGGACTCTCATTTGCTGTCAGATTGCCCTGGGTAAACTGACTGGTAATTGCCGCTGTCCGGCTTCCGAGTCCTACCTGTGCGCCAACCGGCTTATTCTCACCTGCATTGTTCGTGGAACGTGTCTGCAGTGTCTGATAAAGTAATGACTTAAACTCTGCTGTCTCCGTCTTATATCCGGTTGTATTTAAATTTGCCAGATTATTGGCAATCGTATCTACATTTTCCTGCTGCGCGATCATACCGCTGCGCGCTGTCCATAATGATCTAACCACGTGTGCTCCTTCCTACTGTCATCCGGGCAGTCCGTTATAACTTACCAATTTCATTCACTGCTTTATTCAGGGTTGAATCTACTGTCTGCATCATCTTCTGGTTAGCTTCATACGCCCTTGTGATACTGATCATGGAAACCATTTCATTGATCACATTTACATTCGAAGTCTCCAGATATCCCTGACGAACCAACGCCGTTCCTGCTACCATGCCTGCCTCAGGCAATGCCTCAAACATATTCTCCCCATAGAGAGTCAACGCATCCTTATTCTGGAAATCAACAATCTGAAGTCTGCCTACCTGTACCTCATTGGCATAAATATTCCCCAATGTGTCAACTGCTACCTTCGCTGTTGCTGCTCCCGGAATCTGAATCCGCCGGTTGTTGGCACCCAGCACATAATCTCCATCCTTTGTAACAAGATAACCGTCCCTGGTAACCGTGAAAGAGCCATCCCGTGTATAGCGTATATGCTCTGTTCCACTCTTGTCTGTTGTGCTAATGGCAAAAAAACCGTTGCCTTCCAGTCCCAGATCATAGGTTGCACCGGTCTCACGGAAACTACCCTGGCTGTAATCGGTATAAGTCTCTCCGATCTTCACGCCCAGACTCACATTTCCAATAGCCTTAGCAAGATATGGATCCGAGTCATCATCTACACGAATTGCCATCTCCCGGTCAAATGACTGCGATGTAACGCCCATCTTTTTATAACCGGTAGTATCCGAGTTTGCAATATTGTTGGAAATAACATCCAATCTTCTCTGCTCGTTCAGCAATCCCGTATATGCTGTGTATAGGCCCTTTACCATTCTTTCACTCCTCGCACTCTAGCTGATCGCTAGTCTCTCTTACCGGACAGGAACTCAATATACTTACCGGTACCAATCGCAACCGCTGTCAGCGGATTGTCCGCAGTAATCGTAGTAATGCCTGTCTTCTCTTCAATCAGTTCCTCTAAACCGTTTAATAATGAACCACCGCCGGTCAGTACAATACCACGATCTGAAATATCTGCTGCCAATTCCGGTGGAGTACGCTCCAATACGCTGTGTACTGCTTCTACGATCTGAGCAGTTGTCTCGCGCAATGCTTCCTCTGTCTCGCTGGATGTTACGGTGATCGTCTTCGGAAGACCTGTTACCAGATTACGTCCGCGAACCTCCATCGTCACTTCCTCTGCACGCTTATAGCATGTACCGATGTTGATCTTGATCTCTTCTGCCGTACGCTCGCCGATCAGAAGATTGTGCTTCTTTCTCATGTAACGAACGATTGCTTCATCAAAATCATCACCTGCAGTCTTAACCGATGTACTTACAACCGTACCGCCTAAGGAAATAACTGCAATATCTGCGGTACCACCACCGATATCTACGATCATATTACCGCAAGGTCTTGCAATATCAATACCTGCACCGATTGCTGCTGCTACAGGCTCCTCAATAATGGATACATCTCTGGCACCTGCCTGATAGGTAGCATCCTCGACTGCCTTCTTCTCTACTTCTGTAACACCACTTGGTACACAGACGCTGATCCTCGGCTTTCTGCCGAATAAGCTTCTGCCGACCGCCTTCTGAATAAAATACTTCAACATCTTTTCTGTAATCGTATAATCAGAAATAACACCCTGCTTTAACGGACGGACAGCTACGATATTTCCCGGTGTTCTACCGAGCATCAATCTGGCCTCTTCACCGATTGCCTTGATCTTATTGGTATCCCGATCAAATGCAACTACAGAAGGCTCCTTTAATACAACACCTTTTCCTCTAACATACACCAAAATACTGGCGGTTCCTAAATCAATTCCAATATCTGAACTTGCCATGATAATCCCCTTTCTGACGGACAAAATAATTTCTTTTTCAGGATAGGTCCTTCTTAACTGTCTCCATTATATACACTCTGGAAATTTTTTCAAACCACATTTTCAGATTTCAGCAAATTCACCGATATCAAAACTCTCTTTCCTATTTATATCGACATATTGCATACAAATCTTTACTTCTATTTTAACCAGATTATGAGTTTTTAATATTTTCACGCATAATTACCAGTTTCGCTTCTTCACCGTTCTGCCACTCGATCACCAGCTCCTGAATATTCATGATCTTGTTGACGCTTCGGATAAAGCTCTGCCACTTGATATTGCCTACCGGCTGTACTCCTTCTCTTGTATAGGTCGGTGTCGGCGTTGACAGAAATGCCCTGCTGTCTGTCCCTGTCACATCATACCCAAACAGGTTCTCCATTGCTTCATTGGCAAACAACACAACACCGGTCTGTGTATCACGTATAAATACATACTCTGACATATAATTATAAGCATTTAACAGATCCTGATTCAGGACATTTACATGATTCCGGCTCCGGTTTCTCTCCAGAATGCCCTGAATGATCTCTACCATATCCCTGCAATATGAAATCTCACGTTCCCGCATTCTCTGTCTCGGATGAGTACTGGCAAACAACACCGCACCATACACTTCATCATTTATCATTAATCCATGAAGCATCATTGCCCGGGACTGCGTCCGTGTCATCAAATATTCCAGTTGTGCAGCATTGGCCGGATTCAGTGAACTGATATATCCTCCATGTGCCAGCACTTCATTCTTCCGGCAGAGCTCTGCCATACGCCAGCTCTGATCCGGGTAGTCCCGGAACAATGCATCCTCCGCCGTGTATTTTGCAATACAGGTATAGGCTTCCTGCATCCGGTCTCCCGTATAAATAACAATGGACGAAATATGCAGCAGCTTGCAGGACTGCTCAATAATCTCCTGAATCGTTGCATCCCCGTCACTTCTCATATGCGCAAACGCCCGTGCCAAAATCAGCTGGCCTTCCAACTCCTCACTCATGGTCTTTTCTGCCAGACGGCTTCTTCTGGAATCCATTTCAATATATTTATTGTCTGCTCCGGCTTTGGTTATGATCTCGATCAGCTTCTGTAATGATTCAATGGAATTATGCAATCTGGCTACTGCTTCTTCATCAAAAGCGCAGAGCAGGCATACTGCTACAATATCCCCATGGATCACAAGCGGAACCGCTCCCAGCTGTTTATCAAAATTTCCTTCCTCTGTTTGCAGAATACAGAATCTCTGTTTCTCCTCAGTGAGAGTTACTGCCTCACGAAGCTTCTCCCGATATTTCGGATTCTCCAACAGATCATAAAACTCACCCAGATGAATCATCGGCCCCTCCGGCACCGTGAGTTGTTTCAAATGTGTATCGATCAAAACTGCATATAATTGACTATTCTCTGCATATGCTTTTAAAAATCCCTGAACTTCTTCCGTAGCAATAAAATCTTCCAGCTTCCGTTCTGTTGTCTGTAGGGAACCGCTCATAACATAATCCAGCTTTTCTTCCAGATCCTTCTGATTCTGAAGCAGATTCTGTTCGTATTTTTTAAGGCCTGTGGCATCCGTAAGAATCAGTTCGATATCATACATATACTCATCCAGGTTGTCCACAAGGATTTCAAAGCTGATCCAACGGAGCTGCCCCTCCTCGTTTCTGATCCAGCATTGTCCGGTAACATGCTTTCCTTTTTCTTTATGTACATTCACCAAGGCTTCTGCCAGGATTCTCTGGTCTTCCGGCAGAATATAGTCTTCAAATAATTTTCTTCCGCTTCTTAAGCCCTCCACATCCATGCCAAGGCTTTCCGCATTGGATGATACATACTTCACAACACTCTTCTGATTAAAGTACCGTTTAATGATCACCACATTATGGCTCTGCTCAATCGCAGAACGAAGATACTGATTCTCATCCTTGTTCAGCTTCTCATCCATGATATCCAGCATAAGAGCTTCCATTCCATTGATTCTGCCCTGCTCGTCTCTGGTAAAGCATACCATGCTTCTGACATAGGATATCTTCCGGCTCTCGGTCACGATACGGTACTCCATAGAATCGTTGAACACACCATCATTTATATGCGCCCGGAATTTCTCTGAAATAATCTCGAAATCATCCGGATGAATGATATCTTTATACTGCAGCTGCCCCGAATAAAACTGTTCGCACGTATACCCATACCGTTTAATGTTTTTACTGATATAATTCAGCTTGATCTCATCCTCACCATTAAAACTGACATGTAATGCAACGACCGGACTGTTTTCTATGATCCGCTCCAGCAGCCAGCTGTTCTGCCCAAAGCCGGTACGCTGTTCAAACAAAAGCATATATGCGATCTCGCCCTCAATATCAAACTCATTTACCAATCCGGCTACCGGGATATCCCGATGTCCGGTATGTAGAATCAGATGATGCTCCACGATTGCTTTTCGATCATGTAATGTGGACCAGAATTTCTTTTCATCTGCAACCATATCCATAGTTACCGACAACTGTTCCGGTTTTTGCCCGATTATCAGCTTTGCTTCATAATTCATGATGATAATTTCACCAGTCAGTGCTTTCCACGCAATCAACGGATATTCTATCTGCTTTGCAAAATCCTGATAGCAGTCGCATCTCAATGTTCCCATGTTTCCTCCTATTATTTCCCCTGTTTTGTTCAGTCAAAACAGCTACTCTCGCAAACTCCGGAAGCCGCCTCATTCTCCGGTGTTACATCCGTATCCGGTCCGTCTGCTTCCGGTTCTTCCGGCTCTTCTGTATCCGTCATCTGTGATTCAGCCGCTGCGCATTCTTCCTGTGGAAATTGTGAGAAGCCTGCTATTGCAATCTCCCGTGTCTTATTACATGCCGCTGCCAGATTATCAATCGAGAGAAGCATACTCTCCATATAAGAATTCACATTATCACATTGCTCCTGAACCTGCAGCTTTATCATATATACCTGCCGTTCTGTCTCTGCAATCATATTCTTACATTCTTCCCTGGTGCCTTGTGCCAATTCATCACACTCCGCCTGAGTCACCCTTGTCAGTTCATCGCATTCTGCCTCTGTCTGGGTCAGTTTCTCTGCCTGCGCATCCTCAGTAGTCCGGATCATCTCCCGACACTTTTCTTCTGTCTGCATCTGCATCTGGTGGCTCTCTTCTTCCGCATCCGCAACAACCTTATCTGCACGTTCCCGTGCCTCAATCAGTGTCTTGGAAATAGCTTCATACTTTGATGCAAAGGATGCTTCCCGTTCTTTCATTGTCTCCAGCTCATCCTTAACAGTCTCATACTCTCCGCACTGAGCCTTTGCTTCTTCTCGTATCTGTGCAATCTGTGTCTCATATTCTGTCTTTGCAGACGCAAGTGCTGCTTCCTGTTCTTCCTTTAATTCCCGGAGCTTGACTTCATAACTCTCCTGAAGCTCCTGCATGGCTCTGTCTTTTTCCTGTTTTACCGCATCCACCTGTGCTGCCAGTTCTGCCTGGGCCTGCGACGCTCTGCTTTCAATAGCATCTCTTGCTTTCGACTGCTGCTCCTCCAGATCTGCCTGTGCTCTTGCTTCCTGCTCTGCCAATGCATTCTGTGCAACCGCTGCCTGTTCTTCCTTTTCGGATTCCAGTCTCGCGAGCTGAGATTCATAATCCGACTTCTGTCGTTCTATTTCCGTAGCCAGAAAATCAGCTCTTGTTTTCTGATCGTCCAGCTGTTTCTGAAGCTCTGCTGTCCGTTCTTCCAATTCTTTCTGAAGCTGGTCCGCCTGCATACTTTTCTCATCAAAAGAAGCCTGCAGGGCATTCTTCTCAGAAATCTGTGTCTCCAGCTTATGTTTTGTTGCATCTGTTTCCTCAAATGCATTCTGAAGTTCTAATTTCAGCTTCTCAATATCTTCACTGGCTGCCGACTTCACCTGTTCTTTCGCTACCTGAAGCGAGCGAACGGTCTCGCTTAATTTCCCAATGGTCGTCTTTAAATCCGCAATATCGTTCTGGTGACTCCGATTAGTCTCCGCTACATACTCATCTACAACTGCCTTATCGTATCCGCCGAAGGATACTGTCTTAAACATTTCATCCCTTGCCATGTCACGAACCTCCTAACTATTCTATAAACTGGCATAATTATATCATAGCAACCTGCAAAATGCACTATAAAAAACAGAAAAAGGACCTTATTCCAGGGTCCTTTTCTACTATTCCTTTTATGTGCAGTCCTATACGGTTTTATATCTTTTTGCGAATCTCTTTTGCCAGTTCCTGAAGCTCTGTCGGCACCGTTTCTCCCTGTGCCCAGTGAAGATCCACATGATCGCCTTCATACCTTGGTATCAAGTGCAGATGAAAATGGAAAACTGTCTGTCCGGCAATAATACCATTGTTCTGCACGATATTCATACCGTCACAATGTAATACACTCTTCATTGCTCTTGCTACTTCTGTTGCCAGTGAAAATAACTTTCCGGCTGTTACTGCATCAATATCAAATATATCCTTAAAATGCTCCTTTGGAATAATCAATGCATGTCCGCGGTTGGCCGGAGCCACATCCAGAATCACCCGAAAATCACTGTTCTCATATATTGTCGCTGATGGAATTTCTCCATTGGCTATCTTGCAAAAAATGCATTCCTTATCTGCCATCGTTGTATCCTCCCTTATAGTCACTTGTTTTATTGTAAACCGAATTTCTTAATTTTACAAGGGATTTTTATCAGGAATCTGCCTCCCTGAATCGACATGGCCTCATCTCTCATCCTGTATTAAGCCGTATTCTAGGCTTTCAATCCACGGTTAGGGTCACCCGCCGGATCAACACTTTCATTCAGGTATCCTCTGCCGTATGTAAGTCCGGCATATACCTGCTGTACATGTTCCATCAATGGTTCTTCCGTATCGGTCTCTGCCAGTTTTTCAAACGAAGTCCGGAGCTTGTTCAGATATCCGGCACATTCGTCCAGATTGACCGGCTGTTTTTTCACAATAGAGAGTAATAATTGTTTATTTATGAACAAATACAACGACATGACATCATATCCTGTCTGATTCTCCATCTTTGACATTGACATCAGTTCCTGCAGAAACGACTGTGCCTGCAGAATTGACCGTTCAAATTCCTCTGCCCGGCCGGCTTTATATGCTGTCTTTCCCTCTTCTATGTATATACTCGTAAGTTCATACAAAATTACCGCCAGACCTGAAGTATTCGCCTGTGTAATTCGTTTTGTATAAACCTGAATCTGTTCTTTTGTCATAATCTCCTCCCACAAAAAGAATTATTCAGATTATACCGCATGGTTCCATGTCGGAAAGCTGCCGAAAAACTCGGCATCGAATTCTGGCTTATTATCAACAGTCAGCGTTTAATCTAGCCCTGCTGTAATAACTGCAGAATGCTCTCCGGATGTGCATTGGCCTTCGCCAGCATATTTGTTGCTGTCTGTGTCAGCAGGTTCTGCTGTGTATAATTGGTCATTTCTTCTGCCATATCACAATCCATGATTCTGGAAAGTGAATTCGTCATGCTTTCCTCTGATACATCCAGATTATCTTCTGTATGTTCCAGACGATTCTGATAAGCTCCCAGCTTCGCCCTGACATCTGATACTTTTTGAATTGCCGCTTCTATCTTATCAATCGCTTCTCTGGCATCAGAGGAAGAAACGACATTTATATCATCCAGGCCAAGCAGCTTCGGTGACATATTCGGTATCGTCACGGTCATGGTCTCCTCCTGATTAGCCCCGATCTGGAATACCATCTGTCCGGCACTGATCACCTCTATCTCTGCATCAAATGCAGTTCCGCCTGTTGCAGTCGCTGTACCGCCTGCTGCCATGGTCGGATCCCGGAATTTCGTTTCACAGGCTCCCTGTCTTGCTTCCAGAACCATTTCAAATCCACTGCTGTCTTTCACCGTAATCTGATTTCCGGAGCCTGTTATTGTCGCAGTCGGCGAAAATCCATTTGCTAATGTTGCCTGCACATCCGTACCAGTCACAATACTGTCACTGATCCCAAGCAGATTACTTAACTGTTTATTACTGCAGGATAATTCTATCCGTTCTTCTGAACCGTAATAATCGGATACAATAACCAGCTGTCCGCCATTTCCAAATTCATTGCTGCTCGGAACATAGCCTGCGTTTTCCGGTAATCCCGCTGTGGTATCCAGATCATCAACCGTAAATACTTTGTTACCGGTCCAGTCACATAAATTCTGTATCTTTGCATAAACTTCCTCAGCAGTATCGCCTTCTTGAATTTCTACCGACTCACCATTCAGCATGATCACGCCGGCCTGCTCCTTTGTAATCTTATCTCCGACACCCATAGCAAGCGCACCACCTACCGATACAGCCTGTCTTGCATCCTGTGTGATCCGGATGCCATATGTGTCTATGTTCACCGAATCTGATATTTCCAACGTACTGACTCCTTTTACAACTACTCCGGTATCAATATACGTAGCACGTCCAATGTCTCCGTTCAACAGCTTCTTCTGGTTAAACTGTGTTGTATCCGAAATTCTCTGGATTTCTTCATTCATAACCTCAATTTCATCCTGGATCGTCTGTCGATCCTCCGGACAGTTGGTGTCATTTGCTGCCTTAACTGCAAGCTCCCGCATCCGCTGCAGCATTGCATGAACTTCCGTCAATGCTCCTTCTGCTGTTTCAATTGCAGAAATACCATCTCCTGCGTTCCGATTCGCCTGTTGCAGTCCTCGAATCTGTGTACGCATTTTCTGTGAAATAGCCAGACCGGCTGAATCATCCTTTGCATGATTGATCCGATATCCGGAAGACAACCGTTGAATTGCGGTTGCCATAGCATTATGATTATTATTTAATGTGTTATTGGCAATCATTGCCGTGATATTATGATTAATTTTCATTCTTACACCCCTTTTGATCAGAGGTTCTTCATAAGCCATCATCCTTGATCCGTTATTCCGAAACCTGATTTTTTCTTATGATTAAAATATCGGCCGGATTGCAGAAAATCTTAACATACCGGTTGTACTTTCCTGTTTATATTTCTATTTTTCAATCCGGATTCCCGGTGCATTATCATATGATTTTGCTTTACATCAATCCCTGAATCAGTATGATCAGAATCAAAACCGGAAGGATAAACTGAAAATACGGCCTCAGCCATCTTGCTATCTTCATTCCGCTACCGGTATTCGCTTCCTCCAGATAGTTATCAAAGCCCCAGCCCCATTTCGTTACGCAGAACATCAGATAGACCAGTGATCCAAGCGGAAGTAACAGATTACTTACAATAAAGTCCTCACTATCCAAGACATCCCGGCCACCGATCAAGTGCAGATCACTCCACACATTATATCCAAGTACACATGGCACGCTGGCAACCAATACAATAATGCAATTGATCAGCGCTGCCTTTCCTCTGCTCCATCCAAACATATCCATGCAAAATGACATTATGTTTTCAAATACGGCAATTACGGTTGAAAAGCTGGCAAACGTCATAAACAAGAAGAACAAGCTTCCCCAAAGTCTTCCGCCTGCCATATTCACAAATACATTCGGCAATGTCACAAAAATAAGCTTCGGTCCCGCACCTGCTTCTACTCCATAGCTGAAACATGCCGGGAATATGATCAGGCCGGCCATCAGTGCAACAAATGTATCCAGTGCACAGATTCGGATTCCCTCTCCTGCCAGAGTGTGATCCTTACTCATATAGCTTCCGAAAATTTCCATCGCTGCCACACCAAGACTCAAAGTGAAAAACGCCTGATTCATGGCGGCTGCAATTACATTTCCTATACCAATCGTCTGAACAACTTCCAAATTCGGTACCAGATAGAAACGGATGCCTTCTCCGGCTCCGGATAATGTAAAGCTATGAATAGCAAGCACCAGAATCAGAACCAGCAGTGCCGTCATCATCACCTTACTGATTCGTTCCAGACCATTCTGCAATCCACGACTGCAAACCAAAAAGCCTGCGATCACAGTCAGCACCATCCAGAATCCCATCTGAAGCGGATCTGCCAAAAGGTTATTGAATACCTCGCCTGTTTCATCCGCTGTCATTCCATGCACAAACTGCCCGGTTGCAAACTTATAGAAATAGGTCACCATCCAGCCGGAAACCGTTGTATAATACATCATCAGCATATAACATCCAAAGATAGCCACCCAGCCATGAATATGCCACTTACTGCCCGGTTTCTCCAATGCTTTATATCCAAGCACTGCACTTTTACGACCGGCACGTCCGACCGCCAGCTCCATCGTCAGCACCGGAAGCCCCATAATAACCAGAAATATCAGATAAAGCAGTACAAATAATCCACCGCCATTCTGTCCTGCTACATAAGGAAATCTCCATACATTTCCAATTCCGATTGCACATCCTGCGCTCACCAGCAAAAATCCCAGACGGGATTTAAATGATTCTCGTTTCATGATCCATTCTCCTTGTATTGCATATCGTTACTTATTATACTAAGTATTTCCATAAGATTTCAATACAAAAATACCGGTGTCTCTTCTTATAACTTAAACTCTTCCAAGAGTTCCTGCTGATATTCCTGATCCTGTGCCGCTCTCAGAAGATCCTCCTGCCGTCCCTGATTGATCAGCAGAATCGTTAATTGATTAATCCTTTCTTTTGATATAGAAAAGAACATCATATGAGGAAATTCTTGTCAACGAATCACCCCAGCACCAGCTTTATCAGTGTCTTATCCAGCATCAGTGTGCAGTTCCACGGGTTCAGGATCACCCCTTTCAGCTCGTCCACCTGCAGGGCCGAATGAAATAACTGATCTATATCCGCCAGAAATGTGGATTTCACACTATCTCCGCCTTTTAGTTCCTCTTCAAAGCCGGTAAATGCCATCCACCATATTCCTCCATCCGGAGTCTGTGTCGCCTGCAGATGAATCTGTCCATCCGGTCCCGGCGGTTCCACTGCCACGATCAATTGGCCCTGTTCCTGCATCCGACGCCGAATGACGGTCAATGCATGAGCCAGTGCCTCCTGAGACGGTTCCTGCTGCAGTCCGGCAATTGCCGCTTCTATCTTCTCATTGCCCTGTAATTCGGGATCTATTCTTTTATCCTCTTGCATATTACTGATAACTCCTATCCGGTTATAACCATATCTTATCCTTACTTGACCTGCATACCTCCCTGCATGATCAGTCTCATTATACATTGCTGATTTTCTTTCCGTCAATTCTTTCCCTGAAATGCACATACCCCTCCCCCTGCAATCATATGGTGAGATTACAGAGTGAGGGATATCTTTTTGCGGATAAATTACAGATATGCCCGGATATCCACCGTCAGCTTTTCCTCCAGATTGATCAGGCGCTTTGCAATATCCTTCGTCTTTTCCTCCGCACCCTGATACTGATTCAGATATCTGTGAAGCGTTTTCACACCCATATTACATCCGTCCGTCATCAGATCCGCAATGGTCTCATCCGACTGATCCATGATCAGTTTTACATTCGTTTTCATCCATGACATACTCTTTGCAATCGGATTCGGATCCTTTCCGTCATCCTGACTGGCGAGCAGAAACATCTGGATTTCCTCCCGGAGCTTCTCATGCTTATTTCTGCACTCTGTCAATAATTTACGGAAAGTCGGATTCTTCACATAAGAAAGCACTTCATCAATGGATGTTACACCCATTTTGATTCCGGCATCACACTCCCGCAACAGTTTAATACTATCTGATTCTGCCATATTTTCCCGGCTCCTTTTCGTTTTTACGAGTAGTATGTACCGGAAAAGCCTGTTTTATTCTTCGCCTGTTGTCTGCAAAGCAGTACATAAAAGACTACACTGATCGCAATCATTGGCAGCAGCATAATCAATGAAGACGCCACACTGTCTCCCTTCCAGCCGGAGACCTTACTGCTATCAAAATAATATTGCAGGATTCCCGGTGAGGCATTATTTACCGCATGAAGGATCGCCGCCGGCCAGATGGAGCCTGTCCTACAGGTCACATAGGTCAGAATCGTACCGATCGCCACCGACATCACACACATGGCTGCAAAGCCGGTAAACGGATAGCCCAGGTAACCAAAGCCGAAATTATGTCCCATATAGATCATCGGCCAATGCCAGATGCCCCAGATTATGCCTCCGACCAGAACTGCCCCTTTCGCATCCATGAGTTTTAACAGCTTCGGCATCATATAACCTCGCCAGCCCAGCTCTTCCCCCAGTGCCGCAAAGGATACAAAGACCCCATTCACGATTGATGCAAACGGCTGTATAAACAGCAGGCTTCCAAACTCCTCTGCCACCTCTGTCGAAAACGCTTCCGGTGACAGCAGCAGTCGCAATCCATTTCCCAGTTCAAAATAGATCCATGGCAGTATCATCACCATAAGATAAAGGATCCATTTCTTATTTTTAAGATTAATCCCAAGTAGCATGGAATCCGTTCCGGAGAATGCAAACCCTTCCTTCGTCAGTCGTCTGGTAAGCAGCATTCCAATCGTCGGACACAGCATGGCAATCCCGCCGATCAGACTCGCCATCGGTGTCAGGCTGCCCTCTTCATCCAGATATATGCCTCCACTCAGGATCCAGAGCAGAAACACGCCCCAGGTCAGTCCAAAGGTCAGTCCGAGATATAGAAATAATCGCTTCTTAGTCATAGAAATCCACCTCCCGATCCTCATTTAACCGGCAGGTAAACCGATACGAAAGCCAGTACAGAACAAGCGCCAGCACCGGCATCCCCACTTCCAGACCTACGACCAGGCTCTGATGGGTCTCTGTCCAGTTGATAAGCACATACAGATCAAATCCGGTCCAGACACTTAAATCTCCAAACAACAGATATGCAAATGCACTTAGTACCAATGCCAGCAGAAACAACCGCTTGATCATGATTCCTTTCTTCGTTCCCAGGGTAATGATAATCGGAAGCTCTACCGCCAGAATGATCACTGGAACTGCCACAAACAGACATAGCATTTGTCCATTCATACTGACTGCTTCCTGCAGGATATTCTCTCCCGCATTTGCATTAAATATAATCGTCCAGAAAAGCATAAGGGAAAGTATCACATAATATGTAATTCCAAAAAACAAATACACCGATCCGACATACGCATGTTTCTGAAACGGAAGCACCTGTATCATCCTGCGGGTCTGATTCTTCTCATCCGCCCGGAGCAGACTTCCGGCCCATGCAGAAAGCGGAACCACGATCAGTACCATCTCTATACCCACAAGCAGGCACGCCAGACCGGCATCACAGATAAACCCGGTCATTGCATCGTCTGTCATACTGCCCGCCAGATATCCTTCTCCCGCAAGCACCAGATCCCCACCCGGCAGAAGAAGCCGAAGCAGCAGAAACAGGATTGTCAGACCAAGCAGTCCGAATACCAGAAGCTTCCCCCTGACCACCACATAATTTTTATAAAGTAATCCGCCCATTATGCAACACCCCGCTTTCGTTCAGCGATCCGGACACTGATTCCATAAGAACCGGCCAGTATGACAATCGCCGCACATGCAGGAATATAGGACTTATGCATTAAGAACTCCGGGATTGCCTGGATATTCAACGCCGCATTCTCCTCCAGAAAGATAGCTCCAATCTCCTTTATATGCGGAATGATCAACGCTGCTCCGACCAGAATGACCGGCAGGATCTGTGCAATCGAGGTTCTGTCCACGCCCAGTAAATACTCAAACAGAATAAACAGTGCCAGATAAATGATCATAAAGGATGCAAAGCTCACGATTGCACCAAAAAAATCGGCAAATACCATAAACTTCGTCAACCTTGACAGCACAAAGATAATGATCGTATCCATCAGAAACCCGACCATAGTAAAACTGAGTCCGGTGATATATCTGCTTGCCACACGCTTTGCAACCGAAATCGGCAATGCTCCCGCAAGCTTCTGAAAGGACGCATTTCTGTCATCCAGAAATACATCTGCCACATTCCCGGTAAATGCCATCGGTATCAGGAGCACAAAAATCATACAATATTGCATCAGGGTTTCCACCTGCTCCGCTGTCAGATCACCGTCTGCAATCATATTCCGGAAGCCATTCGCCAGATTTCCATGCTCGGAACTGATCAGAACCAGAACCGATACCAGTAAAACTCCGACACAGATACATATAAATGTAAAGAGCTGCCGTTTCAGGCAGAAGAAATCTTTGATCAATAACCCTTTCATATCTGCCTCCTATTCACCATCCGGCCGTATGCCGTTCGCCCGGTTTACATAATAGATCATAATCTCTTCCAGACTCGCCGGTTCTATCACCATGTCTGGGTACTGTTTCTCACAGGTATGCCGGTCATTGACCAGAACCTCTGCTCCGAATGAAGATAACTGAACAGAAACCACCAGACTCATATCAATCAATGACAAATCCTGTTTCCGACACTTTAAGATTCCATGACTTTCCATTAATTCATCCTTATTACCGGTCAGCACGATTCTGCCACCGTCAATAAATACCACTTCATCTGCCAGCTTCTCCAGATCACCGGTGATATGGGAAGAAAGCAGGATCGTATGATCCTCTTCTAAGACATATTCCCTGAAAATCTCCAGCATCTCATTCCGTACTACCGGATCCAGTCCGCTGGTCGGTTCATCCATGATCAACAGCTTCGCATTGTGCGACAGTGCCGTTGCAATCTGAAGTTTCATCCGCATACCGCGTGAGAATGCTCCGCACCGCTTCTTCGTTGGCAGGGAGAACCGTTTCAGATAATCGAAGAACTGCTCCTCATTCCATTCCTTATAGATATTCTTCATCATGAGGTTAATGTCGCGTGCCGTCAGAAAATCATGGAAGCCCATTTCATCAAATACAACCCCGATTTTCTCACGCAATGCTGCCGAATTCCGGTCAATGCTCTCTCCAAATACCCGGATCTCACCGGCATCTCGCCGGATTGCATCCAGGATCAGCTGGATCGTTGTGGTTTTTCCTGCTCCGTTCTGTCCGATGAACCCACAGACGCTTCCTTCTGGTACTGCAAAGCTGACCCGGTCCAGCTTAAAATCTCCGTAATCCTTCACCACACCATCAAGCTCAATTACATTCATTCCTTCTTCCATACTACCCTCTACCTCCGGCTCCTCTCCTCATACAGCAACGCAAGCATCTCCTGCAATTCCTCCTGTGAAATCTTTCCGAGAACGGCTTTGTCAACGGCTGCTTCCATAAGCTCCTGAATCGTAAACAGCAGTCCTTCCCGGACGATATCGCCGTTGATTTTCTTCACAAAGCTCCCCTTTCCAGTTATGGATTCTATGAACCCATCCCGTTCCAGATCCTCATAGGCACGCTTCGTCGTGATAATACTGATCTTTAATTCTTTGGCAAGCACACGCATGGATGGAAGCGCGTCCCCTTCCGCCAGCTGCCCCGCCATAATCTGTCCCTTGATCTGCTCCTCGATCTGCTCATAGATTGGAACACCGGAACTGTTTGAAATAATAATATCCATATTCATTTCCTTTACGCGTAAGTATATTGTATATATTCAATATACACACTTGACTTCCCTATGTCAACCCAATCTTATTTTATATACCACTACGTGCTGGCAGATGCAAAAAATGCTGTGTTTACTGCCGGATATTCCGACCACCTCTTTTGCCAAGATTTTCGGCATTGTAAAAGTGACACCCATCCTCAGCAGATTTTGCTTTGGAGTGATGGTAATTACGATACCGGAGCTTCTGTCATATACTCCTGTGGGGTTCTAGAAGCACGTTGGCATTTAGGCTGTGTATTTTACAGCCTTATGTGCCACTACGTGCTGGCAGATGCGAGAGCTTGCCCCACAGGAGTTATATGACAAGAAGCGTCGACATTCAGAGTTCCACAATCTATATGCACAAATCTTGCACCACCCCATTTCAAAACCAACAGATTCTGTGTTAATATATATCTAATCAGATTTAAATCCGTATTCATAGAAAGGAATGTTATCGTGAAGGAAAAGATATTCAATATTATTCAGATTGGAGATAAGAGTAACCGTATCAGCCGGTTCTTTGATGTATTTATTACGATCACTATATTTTCAAATATTTTAGTTACATTCTTGCAGACATTCGAGGAATTATCCTGCCTGTTTACCTGTTTCAAGATCGTGGAATGGATCACTCTCGGAATCTTCTGCGTTGAATACGCTCTCCGGATCTGGACCGCAGACTATCTTTATCCGGAGCTACATCCGGCAAGAGCCCGGTTGAAATTCATTTTTTCCTTTGACGGAGTCATTGATCTTCTGACGATCATTCCGGCATTTTTCCTGTCCGGCTTTGTCTTCTTCCGGATGCTGCGGGTTGCCAGAATCTTCCACCTGTTCCGATTGAATGCCAAATATGACTCGTTTAACGTAATTACAACCGTCCTGTATGAGAAGCGGAACCAGATCATTTCCTCTCTTTTCATTGTTCTCGTCCTGATGCTTGCCAGCAGTCTCTGTATGTACAGTGTGGAACACGACGCACAGCCGGAGGTTTTTCGCAATGCATTCAGCGGTGTCTGGTGGAGTATGTCAACACTGCTCACAGTGGGCTACGGTGATATCTATCCGATCACGCCACTGGGACGTATCATGGCGATCTGCATCGCTTATCTGGGAGTAGGGGCCGTTGCGATCCCAACCGGTATTATCAGTGCCGGATTTGTAGAACAATATCAGCGAAACAGCAATATCTCCAGCATCCGCGATACCGATATTAAAGAAATTGCAGAAGTTTTTGTAGACAAAAAACATGCCGGTCAGACCGTCCAGGATGTGGAATCGGCTGACCAGCTTACTGTTTACCTGATTCTGCGGGATGGTCTCTCCATTCTCCCGCAGAAGGATACCCGATTAAAATCAAAAGATATTATAATCGTCCGTAGTCATAATCAGAATTGATGAATATATGTTTCATCCCATGATTCTCAATCCCCTCTTATGTGAAACGATATATTCTATATAAATAACCGGTTACTGTATACCTCGGATTGCCTTCACCGTTATCTCATACTGTTCTTTTACTTTCTCGAACAGTTCCTCTGTACCGTCCAATTCACCTGCCCGCAGTCTTTCTGTCAGTTCTGAACTTACAGTAAACAGATTATCAAATCCAAGATTTAAGCAGACACCTTTCAAAGTATGTGCCGCACGGAATGCCTGTTCCACATTTTTTTCTTTCAGAGTTTCCTCCAACGTCTGATAACTGGTATCATTCAGAAACTTTAATGCGAATCGCTGTACCATCTGTTCACTGCCCAATCTGCCTAACACATTGTCAAAATCAGCACCCATTTGTTCATAGCATTCTCTTACTGTCATTTTAATTACTCCTTTCTTGCATTTTCATATTTTAATGCGAGATTCTCAAATTCTTCCTTCGATTCGCGGAAGCATTCCATCAGTTTCGGAGAAAACACACCGCACTCGCCCATTAATATCATATGATATGCCTTATCTTTATCAATGGCTTCCTTATAGACCCGTTCACTGACCAGTGCATCGTAAACATCCGCTACAGATACCAGCTGTGCCTCGATTGGAATCTCTTCTCCTGTCAATCCATCCGGATATCCTTTGCCATCATATCGCTCATGATGATGCCTGCAGATAGCATAACTCACTTTGGCATATTCACTGTCCCATGCTCCATCGATCTGGTCTAAAATATCACATCCCCGGACCGTATGAGACTTCATATATTCAAATTCATCTTTATCCAGTCTTCCCGGCTTCAGTAATACACTATCCTTGATCGTGATTTTTCCGATATCATGCAATGCACTTGCCGCTACAATGATATTGATCCGCTCCGGCGTCAGATTATATTCCGGGTATTTCTTTGCCGCTTTTTCTGCCAGAATTCTGGTAAATCCCTTTACACGTTTAATATGTTCACCGCTCTCCAGATTCCGGTACTCCACAACCGTACCCAGTACATCGATAATCTTCTCATTACTGGCCTTGATCTTCTCTGCCTGTTGTTCCAGCAATCTATTCTGTCGTTTCAGATTTTCTGTCTGAATACGAACTTTATCTTCCAACTGATTTTTATACATAAACAGCTCAACAATATTTCGTACCCGGCTGCGAACCGTGACACTGTCAAACGGTTTTCGGATAAAATCAGAGACACCCATTTCCAAGCAGGCCCGTTCCGCCTCCGTCTTTGATTCCGCACTGATTACAAGCACTGGGATTCTCTCCAGAATCTCTGCCTGCTTCATGTATTTCAGAACCTCATATCCATCCATTTTCGGCATGACCAGATCCAGCAGAATCGCCGCGATTTCATCTGAATGATCCTTCAGGATCTCAATTGCCTGCTCTCCATCACCCGCTTCTTCTACCGAAAACATATCACCCAGGGCAACTGCAAGGATTTCTCTGTTTATCTCAATGTCATCAACGATCAGTATCTTCTCTCTCATTCCATCTTCTCCTTTGTCTGCTGTATCACTATCCGACCGGCAACATTCCGCAACATTACATTCTTTCTGGCATCACCACTGTACATCGCATTGTTAATGGCAATTGTCGTGCCCTCATACAAGATCTGATATACACTTATGTAGGCTTTCTGATACTCTTCTTTGTCCTTTTTCTGTTGCTCTATAATATTGAGAATATCCTGTCGTTCTTTTTCCTTTGTGTAAATCGCATTTTCTACTTTCAGAAACACCGGCATGCTGTTTCGCACTTCCGGCGGATAAGATTTCTTATATTCTTCCATGGCGTTGGTCAGAATCTTAAGCTGACTCTCCGTCTCTTTCAACTGCTCCGAATAATTAACTTCGTCCATTGCGCTCTCATCATATCCCAAACGAATGGCAGTTTCAATACCGGTTCTATTCCCCACGACTGCTGATTCGATACGATGTCCCGCATAAATGCGGCCACCGGCTATGCTTCCACCGGAGCCGGTCACCTCAATATCGTCCAATGCATATAAATTACAACGAAAAAAATAATTCGAAATAATATGTTTTGCATGAATGGACGCATTTTCAAAAAATCTTCCCATAACTGTTCCAGCTGCTATGATTTGGGCTTCACCGTTACCATTTGCACCCTTTTTGATCAGAACACCCCGCTCACTCTCCAGCCGTGCATTCTCTACGAAGCCTTCTACTACAATATCACCGGTTGCTTTCACATGAATATTGCCACCGGCATCTCCTTTGATATAAACAGAACCATTATAATTGATATCTCCCATTACATTACTTGCTGTCTCCAGCTCCAAAAGATGGGTTACCACCAGATTGGTATCCCGGAACGATGCACAACCGTTCTCATCAGATATATAGGTCTTCTCATCATCCAAGAGATGGAAGCCTCTTCCTTTAATACGACGCTTTTCTGCACCATTTACTGCTCTTAAAACCATACCGTCGATTCTGTATCCATCCACTCCCGGCTTCGCCTCATGATAAGCCAAAAGCTTCTGCCCGGCATATACTTTCTGAAACAGATAAGCATCCTTATATTCCCGGGAACCATCCTCTAAAATCCTGACTCCCTGCGTCTCATAATCGCCAATAAAGCTCTCATAATATCCATCTTCACCGCTCACCGGTTCTCTGCCCTGTGCCAGAACCGTTAACCGGCCCTTTAATGTTCCAAGTATCAGTGCATTTACAACTTCACTGTCCAATCCCTTTCGAATCTTATGCGCTGTCAATTCGGAGATCAACTGATCTTTTTCCATCGGTGCAGCCTGACTGCCTACATATACATATGCTTTCATCCGGTCCGGCTCTATAAAAAAACGAATTGCATCTGCCGACAGATTTTTACAGTATTCCGTCAAATGCTCCGGTGTTGCCAGTTCTTCTTCCGTTATCTCTTCGGTACTGCCTGCATTCTCTGTTTCCTGCAGCCGTTCCTGCTCCATCTGCAACCGGATTTTCCGCATATCCGCAGCAGAATGTATCATACTCTTATACTGTTCCACATCCAGATGTGCTTCCAGGCCCAGACGGATTTCTCGCATCTGCTGCCATGAATACAATTCTTTGGAATAAATCTTAACGTTCAGCCTTGCTTCCAGACCCAGACGGATCTCACGCATCTGTTGCCATGAGTATCCTATTTTCGCATATTGTGCCACATCCAGGCCTTCCTCCAGACCTTCCGTAATCTCCCGGATGGCGGCTCCCCGGTATGCGGTATTCAGATACGGGTCAATGTTGCATCCCTGTTTCATTGCATGGCGGATCTCACGGAGCTGTTCCGGTACATATCCGGCCTTTATATATGGCATGATATTCTGCTTGTCAAGAATGGCTCTATGCAGTTCCCGCAACATCTCCGCTCCCACTGTTGCGTATTTTTCCAGATGTATATTATCTTTTAACGCCTTCCGTAACTCCCGCATGACTTCATAGGAGCACTTCGGATCCGCATAGATGGATGCATCCAGACCATCTTTTAATCCAAGACGTATCTCCTCCATCTGAAACCAGTCATACTGCTTACTATTATATAAAGAAATGTCCAGCCTTTCTTCCAGACCGAACCTTATCTGCCGCATCTGTACGGCAAAATATTCCTTATCGGCATAAACGGAAGCATTTATCCCATGTTCAAATCCCTGACGGATCTCATCCAGCTGATCATCTCCAAATCCCTGCTTCCGGTATTCAGCCAGCTTGTCAATTACTGTTTTATAATATGTATTTTGCATTTTTGCCATGCATCTCTCCCGGGTATTACAGCCCACTCGTAACTCGATTAAAACCTACTGACTTTACATTGTAAATAGATTGTTTTTTGATGTCAACAAATTCTTTTTGCAGCATTGACAACCATTTATTTTTCCTACTATTATAGTCATATGATTTATTTTCAAACTTGCAACAGAACGAGGTATCCTTCTCATGACTACAGATAAAAATACAGACAATTATTCCAGGCTTCAGACTAAATTAAATGATTTTGAGATTCTGCTACAGCAAATGGTTTTTATTGACCGTGCCCAGGATCAGAATGAACTGAATGCTGCCACCCAGGCTCTGATCCGTGTGATCGGCGATTATACCCAGGCTAACCGGGTTTATATTTTTGATAAAGAACCGGATTCCGACACTTATCGGAACTCTTTCGAATGGTGTGCTCCGGGTATCGCTGCGTGGATTGATAATCTACAGGCGGTGTCTGCTTCCAAGATGCCTTATTGGCAGTCCGCTTTCGAGCGTGGAGAAAATATCATCATTGATGATGTTGAGTCTGTAAAAAAGCTCATGCCATCCGAATACGCCATGTTAAAAATTCAAGATATTCAAACTGAGATTGCATTTCCAATCTACTCACAGAATCAGCTCTGCGGCTTTATCGGTCTGGACAATCCCCAGATTGCACGGTCCCAGTCATTCATCTCTCTGCTGGCGGTAGTCGGCGGTCATTTAGGAAATGCCCGAAAAAACATCCGTATGGCAGCTTTGCTGGAGCAGAAACGCGACAGCCTACAGAAAAGTAACCATGAACTGGAACGTGAAAAGCTCTATCTTTCCGTTCTGTGCATCGACTATACATCCGTATACTGTGTCGATCTGGCACGCGAAACTGTTGAGATCATCAAGCTGGATTCTATCTCTAATATTGCAAGAGAAACCGCTTTTTCCCAAAATCGTACTTTAAATTATCAGACAATGTTAAAATCATACTATGACCAATATGTCTATAAAGAGACGGCGCCTGATTTTCTGGAAGTCCTGAGCATTCCCAATATTAAACTGTCATTGTCTCAAAATAACCGGCTGATTTATCATTATCAGAGTATCCCCAACCTCGCCGGACAGGAATATTTCGAGATTCAGGTTGTTCCGCTTTCCGATACCCTGCATGAATCCAAAGTCATCATCGGATTCCGCCATATTGATGATATCGTAAAAGAAGAACAGGCACAGAAGCGCAAATTACAAGAGGCTCTGGATGAGGCTCAACTGAATAACGAGATCATTTCCGCTATCAGTAAAGTATACTTCGCTATTTACCGTATTGATCTCCGGGAAGATTTCTATGAAGAAATCTCCAGTGATAACGAGGTACATCGACTGACGGGACGGATCGGGAAAGCCTCTGCGAAAATGGTAGAGCTTTGTGATACCTTTGTTGCTCCGGCTTACCATGATAGTGTTATGAAATTCTTTGATCTATCTACATTGGCTGACCGTTTAAAAAACGACGAAGTCATCGATATCGATTATCTGGCTAAGGACGGGAACTGGCATCTGGCACGATTTATTGTAAAAAAAAGAGATGAAAAAGGAACCGTTACCCATGTACTTTATGTTACACGTCGGATCAGCGAACAGAAGCGCCGGGAACAGAACTGGATTTTCATAGCAGAGGAAGCAAACCGTGCAAATGTTGCCAAATCCGATTTTCTCTCCCGTATTGCTCATGATATCCGCACACCTATGAATGCCGTTTTGGGATTTGTCGATATTACCAAAAAGCACTTAAATGAGCCAGAAAAAGTGAAAACCGGTCTGGACAAGATTCAGCTTGCCGGCAGCTACATAGAACAATTAGTGAATGATATCCTGGATATTGCCAGTATTGAGAACGGAAAAATGGAACTACATCCCGAAACGGTCAATATCGCCGACATGCTGGAAGATTTTTCGGATACCCTGCAGGCATCCATAGTTACCAAACACCTGACCTATAACTGTAAGAAGCACAATATCGACCATCCATATCTTACGGTTGATTCCCTGCGTCTCAAGCAAATTTACATGAATTTGCTTTCAAACTCTATTAAATACACACCGGAGTGGGGATCCATTACTTTTGAGTTTTATGAAGAACCATCCGCTACCGCAGGACGGACAACTCTGGTTGCCATCATCAGCGATACCGGTATCGGCATTGACCCGGAATACATGGAACATATGTATCAGGCATTTTCCAGAGAGGTCGATACCCGTGTAAACAAGGTACGTGGCAGCGGATTGGGACTTGCGATCGTAAAGCAGCTGGTTGATCTCATGAACGGAACCATCAGGGTTGAGAGTACCGTTGGAAAAGGAACTTCTTTTCATATTGAACTCGAGCTGCCTTATACTACTCCATCTGTATCAGGAGAATCAGCTGAAGCTTCTGATTCTCCTGATCCTACTACTTCTTGTAATGGTATGCATCTGTTGATTGCAGAAGACAATGATCTGAATTATGAAGTAGTATCCGAGTTGCTTCGTATGTATCATATCTCCTGTGAAAGAGCAGAAAACGGAGCCATCTGCGTAGATAAATTCTCCGCTTCAGGCCCCGATACTTATGATGCTATTCTTATGGATATGCAAATGCCGGTCATGGACGGACCGGAAGCCGCACAGGTCATCCGGACACTCACCCGTCCGGACGCACAGACGATTCCGATCATTGCCATTACTGCCAACGCATTCACCCGTGATATTGAGCGCTGCCTCGCTGCCGGTATGAATGAACATCTTTCAAAACCATTGAATGTACATCAGCTACTTGCTATTTTAGATAAATATAAATCAACTGCCTAGTGTTTCCCACAATAAGCAGCAATTGTCCGGAGCACCGTTTTACTATCCAGCGGCTTTGCAAGGTGTGCATTCATTCCGGCATCCCGGACCATCTGCACATCTTCCGCATAGGCGTTTGCTGTCATTGCAATGATCGGAATCGTCTGTGCATCCTTTCGATTCTCTTTCCGGATAGTGCGTGCTGCCGTCAGACCATCCATGACCGGCATCATTATATCCATCAGAATCACGTCATACGTTCCGGCTTCATGATTTTCAAATGCTTCTACCGCCTGTTGTCCATTCCGTACTTCTGTAACAACGGCACCGGCATCCCGTAACAGATAGCCTGCAATCTCCATATTCAGCTCATTATCTTCTACCAGCAGAATCTTAATATCTCTGATATCAGCTTCCGCATTCGTACAGGTACCCTGATGGACTTCTGCCTCCGATGCCACATCAAACGGTATCGTGATTTCAAAGGTTGTCCCTACATTCTTCTCACTCTGTACTTTGATCGTACCATTCATCTTATCAATCAGGCTCTTTACAATCGGCATACCGAGGCCTGTCCCCTGGTACACACTCTGTTCATCATAATGCTCCTGCACAAACGGCTCATAAATATGCTCCAGAAACTCTTCTGACATACCGATTCCCGTATCGGAGATCACGCATTTATAAATCACGCGGTTTCCGTCCATCTGTTCCAGTTCCGCCCGACAGGTAACGCGCCCATCCGGCTTGTTATATTTAATCGCATTATCAAAAATATTTAGAAAAATCTGCCGCACATGAAGCGGACTTCCGTATACATATGGCATATACAGTTTCTGACTGCAATCTTCATGAATCAGATGAATACCGGCTTCTGTCGCCCGCATATCCGCGATTGTCAGCACTTCCGATGCCAGTTCCAGGATATTAAACGGCTCATGTGCCAAAGATATGTTCTGGTCATCCAGTTTACTGATCTCCAGTATATCATTTAATAATGATAGCAGATGATGCGCCGCTACTTTTGCCTTCGCATAATTCTCCTCAACCAGTTTCCGGTCATCGGCATGCCGTTCATTCAGCTCGATCAGGCCGATGATACCGTTTAACGGTGTCCGGATATCATGTGACATTCTGGATAAAAACATACTCTTGGCTGCATTGGCCTTTTTGGCCTCTGCAAGAGCTGCTTCCAGACATTTCTTCTGCTCCTCTTCCTGCCGTACCATCTCATCCACGCAACGAAAGCCAATGATGGCCATATGATGACCACTTCCATCATCCACCTTTACAATATACACCACAAAATTCGTCTGCGCATCGGCATTCGGTTCTGTCTCGTACTTAATCGTTCTGGTATCATGCTTATCCAGATATGCCATCAGATTTTCCCGATTGGTTTCCCGGATAAAAGAATCCTGATATTCTGATTTTACATATAACTCCGCATATCTTCGTATGGCAGCCGAATAAGAATTCGTATTGAATTCAATTTCCGGTCTTGCACCATTTGACTTCTTAATCTCATAAATATCTGCATCCAGATCTGCATAATAAACATACTGATATTCTTCACACAGTGCCAGCATAATAGACTGATTTTCTATGGCTGCCAGTTCCTGCTTCTTTTCTTCCTCAATCCCCTGAATACCTGCCAGCAGATGTGTGATTGTCTCATCTGCCGCCTTCCGTTCCGGTACGATTACAATTCTGCACCAGCCCTGATAGACTCCCTTATATTCCACACAGAATACCTCATGCCTCTCCAGCTCCTGTATAATATGTTCCAGTTCCAGTGCCTGTCTTAACTCCTCCTGATAGGAAGCACAGACAAAATCACGAGTAAATCGCTCTATCGCAGTCTGAAAATCCCCTTTCAGATTCTGACCTCCTACTTTCATATACTCTGGCTCCCGGATGAGAATAAGCTCCTTCTTACATACATCCACTTCCCAGGTTGTGAAATAAATACTGCAGAATGCATCTACTCTGGCATTCTGCTCCTCCAGCGATATCTTCTGTCGCTCCAGTTCCAGAATATAATCGGTTATCTCCTGATGATACCCCCGCACCCGGATTCCCTTCTTATAAGAACGATCCAAAGCTCCACCACATCGAATATAGATCAGTCCCTTTTCTGCATGAATCCACGGATACGTATTCTCTGACTGTCCAATCTGTATCATCTCCTGTACACTGGCATTCACGGAAGCCATTGCAGACGGCAGGACACCTGCCTCCCAGATCTTATACTGTTCCTCCGGAGAACACAGGGGATCCATTCCCATAAATTCCATCGCAATCGCATCATAGTATAGCCTCGGTGGCTCCCCTTCATCCATCTCGATTGCCCAGACTCCGACGCCTGCTTTACTGAAAATGTCTCTCAGTTCCCCTTCATATTCGACTTTATCTACCTGTATCAGCGATTTCTTTTTCTGCATGTGTATTCTCCTGTGTTGCCTGCATCATATGTATCAAACATCATTATTTTTAAGCATAGCATAGCAACAATTGGGTGTTCCTTATTTCTGTCTTTTATTTACTTTACATTACAGCAGGCTCTTCCGCAGCTCTGCTCCGGTCTTTGCGCTTAAGTATGCCGGTGCAATGTCAAATACGGTCTTACAACCGCTCTGTCCCTCGCTATGCAGCCGAAATGCGGCTCTTGCATATGCTACGATCACGCAGGCTGTAAACTCCGGATTCGAATCAAGCTTCAGGCTGTACTCTATCACATGCTTATGCTCCTGTTCCCAACCGGTCTTACCGGAACGGATCACAAATCCGCCATGTGGGATGCCGCTGTGATTGGCCTTCAACTCTTCTTCACTGATGAAATGAACCGTAGTGTCATAATCCGCAAAATAATTCGGCATATTCTTGATCGTTGCTTCTACCTTGACAGGATCTGCGCCCTCCTCCAGTACCACGAAGCATTCTCTTGTATGCTTCTGTCTGGTTGTCAGCTCCGGATTCTCACCATTTCTGACTGCTTCTAATGCTGACTCAACCGGAATCGTATACTGCTTACCATCCTTTACGCCCTCTACACGGCGGATTGCATCTGAATGTCCCTGACTGACACCCTTGCCCCAGAATGTGTAGTCCCGACCTTCCGGCAGGATTGCATTGGCATACATCCGGTTCAAGGAGAACATTCCCGGATCCCAGCCTACGGAAATGATTCCAATGTGTCCGCTCTTCTTTGCAGCCGCATCTACCCGTTCAAAATGCTCCGGAATGCGTGCATGTGTATCAAAGCTGTCTACTACATTAAACAGCTCCGCATACTTCGGTGTCTGCTCCGGAAGGTCTGTCGCACTGCCGCCGCACAGGATCATAACATCGATCTTATCCTTCCACTGCTCTACATCTGTCACAGAGCATACTACTGCGCCTTCCGTCAGAATTGACACTGTCTCCGGTGCGCGTCTGGTAAATACTGCGGTCAGCTCCATATCCGGATTCTGCCGGATCGCACACTCTATACCTCTTCCGAGATTTCCATAGCCTAAAATACCAATTCTCATATTCGTTCTCCTTATTATCATTCCTTTATAACGGTCACCGGATAAAATCCGATCACCGGACCCGTATGTGCAAGCACATCCCGTCGCAATGCTCATTATATCACCAAACCGGCTGTATGAACAGGCTTCTATGCCTGCCGAAGCTCCCGTTTTTTCCAACTGATAAATCCATACATATCGTTCAAGAAAAAGATTGCGAAATTCACAACCACCGGAATATAAACCGGATTCTCCATGGAAGCCAGCACCCAGAGCACGATCAGCACAATATCATTTGCGGCATATCCTACTGCATAATAGGAGGAACGTAGCATCGTCAGGCTCGTCGCCAGAAAGCTTGTAATAATGGAAATCGTGCTGAATATAATATTCGGAGTATTCAGCCGGTACAGAATATAGTAAAACACTGCCGTTACTACGATCCCACTGAGCAGCAGTTCAATCACATGCTTCCGCCCCAGTTTCTGAATTTCTACCTCATTGCCATTTTCTTTGGATGGATTTTTCAGCCATGTAATCGTCGACCATACAGACATCGGCATGGTCATGCCAAGATATGTGATCATCTCTCCCCAGTATCGGAACCGGAAGGAAATGATCCCATAAAGAATACTGAATATGACCATCAGAATCTGTGCCCACACATTTCCTTTTGCGGCAAAGATCAGCGATGTTACGCCAATCAATGCCGCGACCAGTGTCAGTACATCAAATTCTGCTGTCAGTGCATTGGAAATCAATACGATGCCAAGGGACCCGATCCAGAGGCACCACTCTCTTTTTGTTAATGTTTTAATTGGGTTATTCATAAAACGTTTCTTAAAATCCTATAATTTCCCGACTGTGTTATCCCAGATTGCATCGAATGCTTTATCTGCTGCAGAATTGCCGAATCCGCCCTTCGGTGGGATCCTGCGCTTTTCTGTTTCCGTTCCGTAGTCCATCAGGGACTCTGCCAGACTGGTCTTCAATGCTGCTTCCAGCGTTCTGCCCTGTAATGCAAACACATAGTAGTAATTCTTCTTTTTCCATTTACCCCAGAGCAGCTTGCCCGCATGCTGCCCCTCCTGCAGCATCTGCTTAATCTTCCGATACTGTCCGGCCGTGACCTCACAGTCACGCTCACACGGTGCCTGATCCGGGCTTGAAAACTGAATATAATAGTTGTACTCCGTTTCCGAATCGCCGGAACTCTCATATTCCGTCTCATATGTATCATCAAAATAAACATCTGCAATATACAGATCTCCGTTCTTGATCATCTCTTTTACAGAATACAGATTATTTCCGAAAAGCTTCTTTTTCTGGACACCAAATACCTCCGCTGCCTCTGCCGGAACCTTCTGATACTCCAGTCCATCAAATGAGATTGACGGCTTCGCCTCACGTCCACAGACTACACACTTTCCATCGGACAATTCTTTTCCACAGAAAATACAGTAATTCTTCTTGATTGCCACATCTATTCCCCCTGTTCCGTTGTCGTGTTATTTCTTTCGGACTCATTATAGCACGCTTATTTTCTAAACGCTATCTAAAACTATACATTTTACATCCGCTTCTTGACTTTCTTTTTTATCTATAGTATTATCTGTATTAATACTTGTAATACAAGATGATAGTTATTAACCAAGTAGCCTTGATTGGCTGCATCATTATTATATCGGGAGTGACGTATATGATTCTTGAACTGGATATGGGCAGTGATATTCCCATTTATGTACAGCTTCGCAACCAGATCGTGAAAGGTATCGGCAGAGGTGAATTGAAAGCTAATGAAAAGCTTCCGACCGTCCGTCAGCTGGCTGCGGATGCAGGTGTGAACACCATGACCGTAAATAAAGCTTATCAGATTCTGAAGGCAGAGGGCTATATCCGCACAGACCGCCGCATGGGTGCCTTTGTTGCGGAGTCCATTGATATGAATGCTGAATTCCGTGAGAAACTGGAAGCAGAGCTGGAGCTATTATCCGCAGAGGCCAGTATTACCGGGATGGAGAAGGATGATTTTCTCGCATTATGCGATACGATCTACTCCCGCATGAATCCCTGTTCCTCGTAACTGCTCCTATTTCATCTAACCGCAATATCCGTGCATATGATTGGAGGTAATGCTATGGAAATTATTATGTTTGTTCTATTTTTTATTCAAAACTTATTTGTAACACTGATCATGAAATACGCATATAGCTCCTATTTTAAATATGAGAATGGTATGGTGATGGGTGTCCATATTCCAAAGGAGCATATCGAGAATGAAGAAGTGCAGCATCTGCTCTCATCGACCCGGACACGGATGAACCGCTTTCTGAGTATCAACTGTTTTCTGTCCGGAGCCATCTGCTTTCTGGTATTCTGGAATATGATCGTGTTTATTCTGATATTCTGTATCTGGATCACGGTGTATCTTGTATTTATACAATACCTCTCTTTCACTGCGCATCGCAGACTGTATGATCTGAAGATGAAGAACGAATGGATCGTAGAATCCCAGCAACGAAAGGTTTACATTGATACCCGTGTGTCTGCCGGTATCGAGAATTCTGCTATTCCGGCTTTCCGGCATCTACTCCCGGTTGTTGCGGAGATCGGCTGTTTTCTGCCATTTCTGTGGCACCAAAAGGCCAGTTACTTTCCGATTCTTCTGACCTTCTTTCTCTGTGCGTTTCTGGTGTCCATAATCCTGTGGATCCTGCATATCCACATCAACCATTCTGAACGTTCCGCCTACAGCACCGATACCGCACTGAATCAGACCATCCACGTCACCATGAAGCGTTACAAGGGCACTGCCTTTCTGCTCGGTAATAGTTTGAATGCTGCTGCATGGATCTGTGTTGCCGTCTCTACCCTGGTCACGCAGACTTTTTCATTATCCGGTATCTACGCCTATAGCGCAATCCAATTCTTTTCCGCAGTCGGACTGCTGACACCTCTGCTCCTTGGTCAGAAACGAAAACAGGAACTGCTTTCCTCTGACCCGGCACCCCTGATCGTAGATGATGATGAATATTGGAAAACCGGTTTTTATTATAATCCGTCCGATCACAAAACCTTCGTTCCCGATCGTATGCAAGGCAGCAACTATACCCTGAATTACGCAAAGAAGGGCGCCTGGATCTTCAGTGGCTCTGTCGCCGTTCTGACTGTCGGATGTCTTATTTGGGCGTTTGCTGTGCTGATTCCGTTCCTGCATGTGACCATTGATATGAAGTTTGATGGGACAACCCTGCAGATAGCCTCTGCCGGTTATTCCAGCGAACTGTCGGTTTCCGATATCCGCAAGATTGAATTGCTGGACGAACTGCCTCATGATGATTTTGCCAGAATCAACGGCGGTGCAACGGATGAATATCTGATCGGTCGTTTTCGCGGGAATACGTATGGTGATTGCAGCCTGTATATCTTTCAGGATGCTACTCCGATCCTTCTGATCCAGACAGAAGATGAGACTGTTTTCATAAACTTTAAAGATCCGGAAGAGACCCGGAACTGGTTTGAGGAGCTAAGCACCGGACTCAGCTCCTCTTCTCGTAATTATTTCCACTCTTTAATTGCCTCTGAAAGTCTCCGGTCTATATCCTTTCTGGTGGCTTCGCACTCATTCGGATATTCCTTTGCTGCTTTAAATACAAACCGAAGTACGAATTTGAGTCCCACCGGGAGTGCGATCCGCAACATAGACTCCGGCAGCACAAAATGTGTACCATGCTCATAAGCCACTGCATCATAAACGCATTCGTGCGGTCTCTCCTTCAGCCGCTGCTCCATTCGACGGACATATTTTCCGGCCTCCCATAAGCCGTCATCATCCGCACCGATCAGAATCAGTCTGCCATGAATTCTCTCAATTGGGATCATTTCCTCTTCCGTATGCTCTCTTGCCGCCTCCGAATCCCGGAATATCACAGTCGACCGTTCAAAGTCCCCGGAGCCCTTCGTCTCCTCCTGTATCTTCTGCCAATACTGTGGATGCTGATATACAAACGGCATATATGGGAGCGGTTCTCCTCTCCAGGAGAGCGTCGAAGCTCCCGGTACCGGCCATTCTCCGCAGCCGTCCTTCTTGCCTTTTTCAAAACCCTGCCATACGAAATCACTTGCCGTCAGACCAAATGTCAACGTAATATCCGGAATATAGGCAGCTGCTGCAAGTGCCTGCATACCAACGGTACTCATACCCATGATTGCGAATTTATGATTTCCATGCTCCTTTAACCATTGAATGGCAGTCTCAACTCTGTCCAGCGGATAATTCACGTGGCTGTAATCCTTCTTTCCCGGTGACATAGCAAGCACATTCAGACCCTGTCTGTGACACCACTTTGCACCGCATTTTGCCATATAGCTATTGGAATCGTCCCCGAAAAGTCCGATCATTACCGCATCTGTTTTTTCCGGATTCTCATAATAGGTTCCCCAGAACCCATCCCGTCCAAGTTCAAAAAACTGTTTCTTCATTTCGCCGTCTCCTTCTTCTGCCTCTCTGCTCTGTTGTGACAGAGTTATGTTTCACTTTTTCCTTCCAGTTCCCCTTTTTCATATGTAAATAATTTCCATGCATATAGTTAGTTTTTTCTAACCAAGAAATTATAGCACCGTCTGATTTTACCTGTCAACCGTTTCTCCCTTCATTTCCGGTGCTCCTCCATATTTCGTCCGTTTTATACGTTTTCTCTGTATTTTCTCCTCACAATGTGATATTCTCATATTTGGTACTTTTATTTTCGGTGCCACCATGTTTTATTAATTTGCGAAGGAGATTTTCAATGAAACGTATTGGATTCGACAACGATAAATACCTGTCCATGCAGTCCGCCCATATCCGAGAGCGGATTTCCCAGTTCGGAGACAAATTATATCTGGAATTCGGAGGAAAATTACTGGATGATTACCATGCCTCCCGTGTTCTTCCGGGCTTTGCACCGGACAGTAAGCTACAGATGCTTCTTCAGCTCGCTGATCAGGCAGAAATGATCATTTCCATCAATGCTGCCGATATCGAGCGGAATAAGATCCGGCATGACCTCGGCATCACCTATGATGAGGATGTACTCCGATTAATTGATATATATAAGAAGAAAGGGCTGTATGTCAGCAGCGTAGTCATTACCCGCTACGCCGGTCAGCCTTCCGCTGACCTTTTCCGGAAGAAGTTGGAAGCTATCGGCATTCATGTGTACCATCACTATTCGATCGAGGGGTATCCGAATAATATTGATCTGATCGTCAGTGATGAAGGATACGGCAAGAATGATTACATCAAGACCACCCGTCCTCTGGTGATCGTAACCGCACCGGGTCCCGGCAGCGGCAAGATGGCAACCTGCCTGTCCCAGCTCTATCATGAGAACAAGAACGGAATCAAAGCCGGCTATGCCAAGTTCGAGACCTTCCCGATCTGGAATATTCCTCTGAAGCATCCGGTCAATCTGGCATATGAAGCTGCGACCGCCGATCTGAATGACGTCAATATGATCGATCCTTTCCATTTGGAGGCTTATAACGAGACCACCGTCAATTATAACCGGGATATCGAGATCTATCCGGTACTCGCCGCTATGTTTGAGGGCATCTACGGTCACTGTCCATATAAGTCCCCTACCGATATGGGTGTTAATATGGCAGGTAACTGCATCATTGATGATGAGGTCTGCAAGGAGGCTTCCAGACAGGAGATCATCCGGAGATATTATCAGTCACTGAACCGATTTGTCAAAGATGAAGCGACCAAGGAAGAGGTTTATAAGCAGGAGCTGATCATGAAGCAGGCTAAGATCACGGTAAACGACCGTGCCGTTGTACCGGTTGCCAATGATCTGGCGAAAGAGAACGGTTCTGCCGCAGCCGCACTGGAGCTTCCGGACGGAACCATCATCACAGGCTCTACCTCCGATCTGCTCGGTCCGGCTTCCGCTGTTCTGTTAAATGCAATCAAGGTGCTTGGTAACATTGATAAAAAGGTACATCTGATTTCCCGCACCTTCATCGAACCGATCCAGCAGTTAAAGACCGGCTATCTGGGCAGCCGCAATCCGAGACTTCATACCGATGAGGTTCTGATCGCGCTCTCCATGTGTGCGGTCTCCGATCCGAATGCGAAGCTTGCTCTGGAACAGCTGCCGAAGCTATCCGGCTGCCAGCTCCATGTATCGGCTATTCTTTCCGCAGTGGACATGAATACCTTCAAGAAACTGGGAATCGAATTCACCAATGAGGCTGTTTACGAAGGTGCCGCTAATAATTAATATGTAAATACAGAAGCCCCGCATCTGCCAATGTGATATGTGTCCGGGATTCCGGGTACCTATCAATGTCAGATGCGGGGTTCTATCTCTTACTTATATCCGATACCGGATCCAGACTGCATCACTGGCAAAACGCTTCACATCCATCAGCTTCAGTCCTGTAACGCCATGGGTCATGGCACAGTCAATTCTTCCATCCACGGAAGTCATCATATGACAAATAATATATGGTCTTTTCATTACAATCTTCCTCCATAAACCGGGAATCCGCTGCTTACCCCGTAGTTTTCGATCTTCTTGAAGTTCTTAAGTGTCTCCATGTCCTCTGCACTGATTTCAAAGTCCATATCGGCATTTGTCTTCATGTGGTCAGGATTGGCAGTCTTCGACAGTGAGATGGTACCTAGCTGTAAGGTATACCGGATGCAAAGCTGCGGAACGGATACTCCGTACTTCTCTGCCATAGCCTGAATCTCCGGCTGATTTAAGATCTCCCCATGTGCGATTGGTGAATATGCTTCGACTGCGGAATCTTCACTCCATTGCTTAATGTCAACTGCTGATGATACATGATAAAATCTCCTTTCAAACCTATTGATTTCTTTGTTCATTGATTGTACAATCATGCTAACATCTAAAGTCAGCTTTAGGTCAATACCTTTTTATCACTTATTATATTGCATGAATTCAGGAGGATTTATTATGTATACAATCGGACAGGTCGCAGAAATGTTTCAGATCCCGGTATCCACACTCAGATATTATGACAATGAGGGACTTTTCCCGACGATGGAACGCCAATCCGGCATCCGCAAATTCTCAGACAAGGAGCTGGAGACTCTGCACGTCATTGACTGCCTGAAAAAGACCGGCATGGAGATCCGGGACATCCGACAGTTCATGCAATGGTGTGAAGAGGGGCCTTCCACCTATCAGAAGCGAAAAGAGCTCTTCGAGACCCGGAAACAGGTACTCGAAGAGCAGATGCACGAACTTGAAAAAAACATGGCCATGCTTGAATTTAAATGCTGGTATTATGACAAGGCCATAGCCGATGGCAATGAAGACGAAATCCATGCGATGCTGCCGGATAAGCTCCCTGCAGACATCCAGAAACTGTATGACTTTGCACACGAATAAAATAGTTCTGTAACCTCTTTTTTCTGAACTATACAAGATATCCTAAAATTTTTCGTATATTTGCTTGAAAAAATAAAAAGCTATGTTATTATATAATTAATCGATTACTTTATGAAAAGGGATGAGGCGGCTTGCGAACTGTAAATGAGAAAGCACGTCAGGCAAAAAAAGTTGAAATAATGGAAAAATGCTTTGCCTGCTATGCCAAATACGGACTGAACAGTGTTGGAATAAAGACAATTGCAAAAGAATGCAACTGCAATTCCGCCACATTATATCAGTATTTTGATAACCTGGATGATTTGATCATCCAATCTACCGCTTACTGTATGGGAAAGGTTGAGGATGATTTCATGCAGAAGGCTCCTACCGACCCCAAGGATGTCATGCGCTTTATTGAAGAAGTGCCCTACTGGACAGCCAGGGAACACGGCAGCAAATATCGGCTGATGTATCAGGTCTATACACATCCGAAATATATTGAACACGGGAAAAAGTTTTTCGAGGGTGTCAACGAAAGATATACCGAGTATGCAAAACAACTTGAGCCGAAAATCGACATCCCCTATACGGTAATCACACCATTAATTTTCATTTTCGTCCGGGCCTGTGTCCATTATGCTCTGTTCGAAGATGAATTTTATTTAACAAGCCAGATGGAGATTTTAAAACAGGGCGTAGCTCTGTTTGTAAATAAATACAAAAGAGATTGACAAAACCCGTCAAACACCGAGTTCATTCACGGCGTGAACATCGGTGCGAAGATCCGCCGTAATATTATTTCAAACGGAGGAAACAATATGAAAAAACGAGTTTTAGGTATCCTGCTTACTCTGTGTATCATGCTATACCATATGCCAATCACAGCTCCGGCAACGGAAATCAAAAGCAAGCTACCCACCCTGACAGTGAATCAGAGTAAAGTTGCCTTTGCCGGCCACGAGTGGTGGGTAATCGGGGACGGAACAAGCGGGGTTTATCCGCAATCCGGTCACATTACTCTGCTATCTGCAAATGCAGATAGCGATTTTAAGAACGTAATATTCCGTAACGGACAAAATACTGAATCCCAAGGATATAAGAAATACTCTCAATACAGCTGGACGTATTATTATGCCAATAATCCGGACGGAAGCACATGGGCAACTCCAAATGAGTATATGGGAAGTACTCTGCAGCAGAAGATGGTCTCGCTCGCAAACGGAATTCCGGTTAAAGAACAGGCTGTCATCAGCCCAAGGAGTCTGATTGGAGGCGGAACCTATCAGAATCCCAGTGCAGACGGAATTGCCGGCCCGGGAGCCGCCAATCAGAAACTATGGGCATTGTCGGAAGCAGAATGGAATACTATAAATAATGCAACCGTTCAAAGTTATGGTAATGGTGATTGGTGGTGGCTGCGTTCTCCTGATTCCGACTTCGGTTATAAAATACGTCAAAGTGCCATAGCCGGTCATATGCCCAGCGGAGTTGCTCATTATGATGCCGAAGCGCGTCCTGCCCTATGTTTGAATCTATCCTCTGTTCTTTTTACATCTGCCGCTTCTGAAAATGGCAAGGGATCTGCGACCGTAGGAAACAATCTTATCTCAGCAGAAGCACCGACCGGAACAGTAAAGTTTACAATGAAACACAGAGGCCAGACACTTACTGTGGGGGCAACTCCAAAACAGAGCACCCAGACAGGCACCTCGCTTTCCTTCAGCTATTTCGGTGCAACCACCGGAACTAATCAGTATATTTCCTGTGTTTTAACAGATAGTACTGGAGCCGTAAAATATTATGGAAAACTGGCTGACAGTTCCAACGCTGCAAGTGGAAATCTATCCATTCCTCTTGCCGGTGTATCTGACGGAAGCTATACACTGAACATTTTCTCGGAAGAGGCGAACGCTGATCTCTATACCGACTTCTGCAGTGAACTGGTGACTATGAAAGTAACCGTGTCCGGCGGCAACGGAACTGTAAGTGAATTCGGCGGCACACTAGTCCATGGACATGAATGGAATGAGACTGCCTGGAGCTCCAATACCACCCATCACTGGCACGAATGTACTGCGCCGGGATGTCCGATCACAGATGCCAATCAGAAAGACGGTTATGCAGAGCATACTTATAAGACCGAATGGTTAGAAAACAATGAGACACATTGGCATGAATGCTCCGCTTGCGGCATAAAAAAGGATGAAGCAACCCATACCGATGATAATAAGGATCATATATGTGACTATTGCGACAAAGTTTTAAGCCAGTGCTCTGATGATAATAAGGATCACAAATGCGACTATTGCAGCAAGGTTTTAAGCCAGTGCTCTGATGATAATAAGGATCATATGTGTGACTACTGCGACAGTGTTTTAAGCCAGTGTGCCGATGATAACAGAGACCACAAATGTGACTACTGCGACAAGGTTTTAAGCCAATGCTCTGATGACAATAAGGATCATAAGTGTGACTACTGCGACAAGGTTTTAAGTCAGTGTGCTGATGATAATAAAGATCATAAGTGTGACTACTGCGGCAAGATCTTAAGCCGGTGTACCGATGGCAATAAAGATCATAAATGTGATTACTGTGGCAAGATTCTAAGCCAATGTGACGATGATAATAAAGATCATAAGTGTGACTACTGCGGCAAGATTTTAAGCCAATGTGACGATGGTAATAAGGATCACAAGTGCGACTACTGCGGCAAGATTCTCTCCGTGTGCACCGGTGGCAAGGCGACTTGCAAAGACAAAGCCAAATGTGAGATCTGCAATAAAGAATATGGAGAGCTTAATCCGAAGAACCACGCCAACCTCAAGCACTTCCCGGCAAATGCAGCCACCAAGACCACAGAAGGAACGATTGAATATTGGTACTGCGACGGTTGTGGGAAATATTTCAGCGATAAAGACGGTGCGAAAGAAATCTCAAAGACAGACACCATAACAGCGAAGCTGAAAAGTAATTCCCAAGCTCCTCAGACCGGTGACACTAATCATTTATTCCCGGCACTTGCATTGTTATTTGTCAGTGGCGGCACAGTCATCGGCACAACCATGATAGACAGAAAGAAAAAACATTATGAATAATAAATGATTCTTGTTTCTTTTTCCCACACATACAAAGGCGCCGTAGATATACGGCGCTTTTGTAACACGTACATCTATATAATGGAGACAATTTTTCTTATCACATACTCTGTATATTTTCTGTTATCACCATATTTTGAATCCGTTTTGCTGGAACACAGAACGCCAGAACCGCTGCTCCAAGTGTAAAAATTAAGACCAGTATACACAGTACAACCGGCATATGCCAGACATTTCCGAAATATCGTGTTACCAGACTCACATACAGGTAATGATTCAGCAGAATTCCAAGTCCGCCTCCGATAACAAGGCCGGAAATCGCATACGTAAAAGCTTCCGATGCGATCATACGCATAACCTGCCTGCTATCCATACCGACTGCCCGCATGATTCCGTACTGCTTCATTCGTGCGGTTACACTCATTGAAATACTGTTAATGATATTAAATACTGTTATTATGGCGATGATTAACAGAAAACTATATACAACAAACACTGTCGCCGTATAGGTCATCCGATCCTGCGAATTACTCTCCCGCAGGTCACTAAATATCACATTATCACCAACCAGCGCATAGATCTGCTGTATAGTGTCGTTCGTTGCATCCTTGTCCAAAATAATCCCTATCAGGCTATAATTCTGCTCTCCGGTCAGGCGCTCATAGGTCTCCGGTGAACAGATAACACTGTTTTCCGTCGGATAGACTCCCTCTGATACTGCACCGGTAATCTCTACGGTCGTTCCATTGATTTCAACCGTATCTCCCACTCTTAACGGGTTCTCTTTCTCATTGACAGCCGTCATCACCTGCAGATTATCTCCGACAACACCTGCGATATCTCCCTGTGTTACTACGTCCTCTGCACAATCCATGAGAAAGCTGCTGTAGGATACCAGATTCACCTGTTGCACTCCTTCTCTGGAGGAAATTGCCGGCACACTCGCCATATATGCACAACCATATACCTGCTTCACCCCCGGAATGGCCTGAATCTCATCGCATAGTCCCGGGCTCAGGATCCTTTCATTGGCATAGCCATTTAACAAAAGATCCGGTTGCCAGTCCCGCATAGCCGGAAGCAGTGCTTTGGCAAACTGCAGACCGACCGAAAAACTGAATACCAGAATAATGCTAAGAGAGAAACTGGCAGTCATCAGAAACCATGCTTTTTTAGAACCGATCGCATGATGCATTCCCAATGCTTTCTCGATTTTCCCGAATTTCAACCGCATTTTGCGATGCCCGGTCCTTCCCTGATCCATATTGCCGGAGATTGCCGATACCGGAGACACCTTTGCTGCCCGTATTGCCGGCAGCTGTGCTGCAATCAGCACGGTTATCACTCCGACTGCGGCTCCGCTGAGCAGGCCGACCGGACTGAAAGCAAATACCGGAAGGTCTTTAAATTCTCCACCTATGCCATAATGCAACACTGCACAGATACACCAGCTGATCACTGTTCCTGCCACCAGACCAATCGGCACGGCCTTCTTGCACCAGTTTAATGCTTCCAACCGCACATACCGGATGACCTGGCTTCGGCTGGCTCCTATACATCGCATCATTCCGAAAAACCGTGTCCGCTGTGCCACATTACTATTCATACTTCCGGAGATCATTAATCCCCCCGCAATCAGTACCAGTACAAATAAAAATCCGGCAATCCCATAAACACTTTTCACGCTGTTACTGCTGCTTTTCCCTGCCATTGCCATCAGTGCCGTATTTTCGGAAATACTGTCTGCCTGTATCCGGTAATCCTCCGAGAGCTCTGCAATTGCTCCGACTGCCTCACCGGCACTCTGAAACTGCACATACCAGACAGGTGAACAGAAAACCCCATTAGCCTCCATCAGAGATGCAAACGCTCCATATCGCATGTATACACCTATCAGGAAATACTGTCCATCATAGGCCTGTTTGTCATCCGACCCAAAGCCGGATATGATAACCTCTTTGTTACCGGCAGGTGTCTGTAGCTCTACATGGTCTCCGATTTTTACATTTAAGATCACCTTCGCATTCGAACTAAGCACAACCTCATTATCCTCCTGCGGATATTCGCCCTCTTCTATTGCAGTTACCATTTCCGTCAGATAGTTTTGATCGGTACCGTATAATGCAGCTTTTGTCTTTCCAATATAATAAGGATCTTCTGCATCCGTATTGAATTTTTCTGCACGACCAACAGCCAGTACATCCGGCCGACGGCTTATTTCCTCCGCAGTCCCTTCGGACAGGTTTTCAATTCCGATATGCCAGTTTCCATGCTTGGCCTGCAATGTTCTGCCTTCAGACCGGATCATCATATCCGATATGCTGAAAATCGTTGTCACCAGCAAGACGGAAATGATAATGCACAGAACCGTCATTCGATGACTATGCTTACGCACCTTCGCCGAAATCGGTATCAGACTCAGATAATTTTTCATTCCCGACACCTCCCAAGATCCGTCAACACACCGTCAGACACCTGCAATACCCGGTCGGCAGTCTGTGCAATGCTGCGATTATGGGTAATCATGATAATGGTCTGCTCATATTTTTTGGAAGTTTCCTTTAACAGGGCAATTACCTCACTGCTATTCTGTGTATCCAGATTACCGGTCGGTTCATCCGCAAGAATCAGAGACGGTCTGGTCATCAGGGCCCGCCCGATAGCGACCCTCTGCTGTTGCCCTCCCGACAGCTGACTCGGCAGATGATTTCGCCGCTCCTGCAGATTCAGTACCGAAAGCAGCTCCTCCAGGTATTTCCGATCCGGCTTCTGATAATCGAGCAATACCGGAAATATCATATTCTGCTCTACCGTAAGCTCCGGCACCAGATTAAATGCCTGAAAAATAAAACCGATATTCCTGCGCCGGAACACAGTCAGCTTTCGATCATTCATAGAAAAAATATCCTTGCCGTCAATCATTATCTTACCGGAGGTCGGCATATCCAATGCCCCGATCATATTCAGCAATGTACTCTTTCCGGAACCGGATTCTCCTACAATTGCCACATATTCGCCCTTCGGAACCGAGAAACTGACATCCTTTAATGCCTCTACCGCCGTTTCACCACTGCCATAGGTCTTAGAGACATGACTTACCTCTAACAAATTCATTGTGCAAACACCTCTTTCTCATAACCGGACGCCACCGTCCTATTTCGTCTACGTTCGAAAGAATAGCACCCGAATATTACTGTATGACTACAGCAATCCTACAATTTTGTAGGATTTAAGAAATTAATCGTAAACGTCGTTCCCACATTCAGCTCACTGTCAACCTCAATCGTACCGCTGTGTGCTTCAATAATTGCTTTTGCCAGAGGCAGCCCAAGTCCGATTCCCTGTTGATCCTTTGAAAACCGGCTCCGATAAAAGCGTTTAAAAATATGATACAGATCCTCCGGATGAATGCCGCATCCATTATCCCTGACTCGGATCTGAAGTGCCGAGGAACCGGTCTGCCATTCCACATGCACGGTGTCTCCCGTTTTTGTATGATCCAGTGCATTTTTCACCAGATTATCCATGGCTTCGATCATCCAGTCCCGGTCACAGACCATCGTAATGTCATCCGCTCCGGATAATACGATCTGCTTCTGTTCCATTCCGGCACGATATGCAAAGTGCAACTCCACATCCTTCATCATTTCCGCCACATTCTCCTCGGTTTTCTCAAACACAATTGCACCGGCATCCAGCCTCGTAATCTTTAACAGGCTCTGCACCAGCATCTCGATCCGATCCAGTTCCTGCTCCGATAATGCAGCAAACTCCTTTACCTCCGACAAGCTTTCTGTCTCATCCTGTAACAGTCCGTTATAAATATTCAATGCTGCCAATGGAGTTTTCAACTGATGGGAAATATCAGATATCGTATCCTTTAGAAATTCTTTTTCTCTCAGCTCATTGGCTGCGTGTGCGTTCAGAATGGCAGCCATAGAATTTACAGAATGAAATAATGTATAGAGCTCTCCCTCTTCATTACACTCAATTCGTGCATCCACATTTCCATCCAAATATAAATGGATCTGCGTTACCGCGTCCTCCAGCAGCCTGTTCTGTCTCCGAAAATACCCAAGCGCCGCTATCCATATGGCAACTCCGGCAAGGATTATGAGCACCGGAATCCAGACAGACAACACCTGATACCCAAACCACAATACCCCTTCCGACAGAACCAGCAATCCGGTCAGAATTACGGATAGTGTGAGGAAAAAGCGTTTAATCTCTTTATTTGCAAATAATTTCATATCTCACCTCATTCTGTGATATTCCATTTATATCCCATACCTCGAATCGTCAGCAGCATCCGCGGATTGCCCGGATCATCTTCTACCTTCATTCGCAATCTGCGCATATACACGGTCAATGTACTGCTGTCTATATAATTTCCCTCGCAGTCCCACAGCTTATCCAGAATCTGCTCTTTCGTCAGCACAATGTTCGGATTCCGCATAAACAGGCAGAGCAGCTTATATTCAGCTGCTGTCAGATCAAGCAGCTGTCCGTTCTTAAATACCTGTCCCTGCAGCAAGAGTACCCGGATTCCATTTGCCTGCAGCTCTGTATCTGACACATTGAAATCCTTTGCCCGGCGGAGCAATGCATTAATCCTCGAAACCAGCACTCCCAGCTTGAATGGTTTTGTAATATAATCATCTCCACCCATATCAAGCCCCATTATAATATTGACCTCTTCATCCGAAGCCGTCAAAAAAATAATCGGTACCTTGGAACTCTGACGTACCTTCTCACAGAATTCAAATCCGGTTCCATCCGGAAGCGACACATCCAGCACCAGCAAATCGTAGCTACCTTCTGTCCATAATGCATCCGCCTCTTTTACTGTACGTGCCACCTCCAGCTCAAAGCCCTGCTTTTTAAATGCAAATGACAGACCGTTCACCAGACTTAAATCATCCTCCAGAAGTAGTATTCTGCTCATAGTTTCTTCCCTTCATATCTATCTCATCATTGATCCGATTGCTCTCACCGCAGCATAAATCCCCCGCAATGTTACCGGGATTCTCTGCAATTTATCCAAAGGATACCACATTGATTCCGGATTGTAAAACAGCAGAATCAAGGTTTATTTTTGTTGCCGTTCCAACCGCAAGATAAAACGTGACATTTGCTTCCTCATCCGTTACCGGAACATTCACCCGCCCGGTATAGGGGCTCCGTCCCTGATTTACATAATCTGTGCTAAAACACGGCAGCGAAGATGATTTCACCAGCTCCCAAAAAACATCTTCCTCTGATTGCACCAGAAACTTGGATGCCGGCATCTTCTGCCGACACATCGTATCCCAGAATCCGAGTTCCGTACGCAACAGGAAATTAAACCCATTGATCTGCTCAAAAGTCAGGGATTCATACCGCGCCAGCTCATGGTCCTCCGGCACACAGACATATAGATGTTCCCGCATAAACGGCTGTGCCCCTTCCACCGGCGCCGAAAAAACCGCAATATCGCAGGCTGCATTTTTCCAGCCTGTCATAACCTCCTCGTTCTGACAGATTGCAGAAGAAATCGTTCTGTCCGGATAGGCAGCATTCAGCTTTTTCATCAATTCCCACAACGGAGCCGGTGCACAGGATCTAATTACAATGGTTCTCTGCCGGAGATCAAATGCCCGCACCTGTGCTACGGTCTGCTCGGTTTCCTGAAGCAGCTTTCTGCCATATTCTACGGCAGCTTCTCCGGTCGCATTTAATTCAATCCTGTTTTTCCCCCGGATAAACAGCGGTACCCCAAAGCTCTCCTCCAGATGCTGCATTGACCGTGTAATCGAGGGTGTTGAAATATGAAACGCCTCCGCAACCTTTGACAATGTTCCCAAATCCGCAAATGCTACCAGCTGTTTTAATTCATACAGATCCAGCATATATCCCGCTCCTTTCCTTTTGCTTTTCATTTTTTGAAACGTGCATTTCTGTATTAATAGTGTACTTTATCAGTAAATCATTGTAAAGTTGAATCTGTAAAAAGAATCTATATTTCAGAAATTTGGAGGTGTCACAATGGAATATGTTACATTAAATAATGGAATCAAAATGCCGAAGCTCGGTTATGGTGTCTACCAGACCCCACCGGAGGATACCAAGCGCTGTGTACTGGATGCCATTGATATCGGTTACCGAAGCATCGATACCGCACAGGCATATTATAACGAAGAGGGTGTCGGTGCCGCGTTGGCAGAATGCGGTCTGCCCCGTGAAGAGTTCTTCCTGACTACCAAGGTCTGGATCACCAATGCCGGCTATGAAAAAGCAAAACAGTCAATTGAGGAATCCATGCAGAAACTGCAGACCGATTATCTGGATCTGCTGCTGATTCACCAGCCGTTTGGTGATTACTACGGCACCTATCGTGCTATGGAGGAGTTCTATCAGGCAGGAAAGATCCGTGCGCTCGGCATTTCCAATTTCGGTCCTGACCGTTATCTGGATATCCAGCATTTTGCAACTGTCAAGCCGGCTGTGAATCAGGTCGAAACCCATGTATTCCAGCAACAGAAAACAGCCAAAGAATATCTGCAGAAATACGGCTGTCAGATTGAGTCCTGGGGACCTTTTGCCGAAGGCAGAAATGACATGTTTACCAATCCGGTCCTGACCGAAATCGGTGCAAAATACGGAAAAACAGCAGCGCAGATCGCTTTACGCTTCCTGCTGCAGAGTGATGTCGTTATCATCCCGAAATCCGTTCACAAGGAACGTATGCAGGAGAACTTTGATTTATTTGATTTCACATTAACTCCGGAGGATATGGCTGCAATCTCCGCTCTGGACAGCGGTGAAAGCCTGTTCTTCTCCCACTATGATCCAAAGACCGTGGAATGGTTTATGTCGATCGTATAAGATATGACAAACAATCAAAAAGTCCCTATCTCCACCATGCGTTTTCTGTGAGCGATACAGGTATACCGATAGAATTATTGCAAAAATATTGCTTTATACCTCTTGACATTTTTATGAAACATTTTCATAATAAAGGTATACAAAATGACTTGGATGCATGGCTGGCATTTCTCAGCATTGATGACCCGGAGCTGATCGTAACACTGCTCTCACAGTATCCGAAATTTCGGGATATGTATGCGGATGTTTATGAGCTATGCAGAAATACGGAGGATATTATGGGACTTTTTTCAAAAGAATTACAGATACTGGATGAAAATACGGTTGACTACATGATTGACGAAATGCAGGCTACGATTGATGAACTGAAACGGAATAATCAGGAGTTGCAGTCACAATTAGCACATAAGGATCTGGAGTTACAGCAGCTGCGTCAGCAAGCTAGATAACTGCTGTGATAAAAACAGCGTAGCAGCCTGATAAAGCTGCTACGCTTAAATTTACTGATGTTTCCACATACTTATAGATACCGTTTTTCCGTCTTAATTCCTGTGGTGTTCCCTGTTCTGCAACTTACAGAGCAGCTTTGATTGCTGCCATCAGCTCATCATAGGTCTCATATGCCGGCAACTCCGGATGATCCTTCTTGATCTGCTCGGTACTCTTGAACAGGAAGCCTGCCTTACTTGCCTGAATCATCCCCAGATCGTTGTGGCTGTCACCACTGGCGATCGTCTGATATCCGATTGACTGCAATGCCTTTACGGTTGTCAGCTTAGAGTTCTCGATCCGCATCTTAAATCCGGTAATCTCTCCGTCCGGTGCTACCTCCAGAGAATTACAGAAGATGGTCGGCCAGCCAAGCTTCTTCATCAAAGGACCTGCAAACTGGGTAAAGGTATCACTGATAATGATCACCTGGGTAATGCTTCTTAATTCATCCAAAAACTCTTTTGCACCCGGAATCGGATCGATCTTCGCAATTGTCTCCTGAATCTCCTTCAATCCCAGACCGTGCTCTTTTAAGATTCCGATTCTCCAGTTCATCAGCTTCTCATAATCCGGTTCATCTCTGGTCGTTCTCTTTAACTCCGGGATTCCGCTTGCCTCTGCAAATGCGATCCAAATCTCCGGAACCAATACACCCTCTAAGTCTAAACATACGATATTCATATCCATTTTTCATTCCTCCGCTGTTATTCTTTAAGTACATGCATTAAGTATAACCCAGACTACCTCTGCCCGCAACCTATAAATCCGAATCTAATTTTACATTTTTCTGGTTGTGAAATCAGCTGTTTTTTGCTATAATCACTTCGGTTAAAAAAGAACCTTATCTTAATTTCTAATATCAGGAGGTGAGTTTTATGGATAGTTGCGATTGTATAGGTCGAAGTCAGTTATGTGATGCATCAGCATATAGAAGAATGCAGCTATTCATAAAACAGAACTAGCTACATTCTGTCTTGTTATGCTCCGGCACCACACCGGAACGTTCCGGAGATAAGGAGGCAGAAATGAAAAAAGAAATCACAACCAGAACCGATTATACAAATGAACTGATCAAAATCATTCACACTACAAAAAACGATACCAGTCTGTTGAAAAGACTGTCCGATTATCATGAGCGTGATATTGCAGAAGCGATCACCCGGCTTACAGAGAACGAGCGCAAGCACCTTTACCGGATTCTTGGTGTCCAGCGGGTGGCAGAAGTCTTCTCCTACCTGGATGATGTCGAGATCTATCTGGAGGAACTGCCGGTAGAGCGTGCTGCCAAGGTCGTTTCCTACATGGATGCGGATGATGCTCTGGACGTTCTGGATTATCTTCCGGATGAGAAGAAACAGGAGATTGTCAAGCTGCTGGATGAAGATGCCCAGAAGGATGTTCGGAAGCTGCTTTCTTACGATGAGGATGAAATCGGAAGCTGTATGACGAACAACTTTGTCTGTATTCCGGATACGCTTACCATCCGTGCAGCCATGAGTGCGCTGGTAAAACAGGCCGGTGAACATGATAATATTTCCACGATCTATGTCATGGATCAGGACGAAAAATTCTCCGGTGCGATCGACTTAAAGGATCTGATCATTGCCCGCGAGAATGATAATCTCCGGGATATCATCAGTAGTTCTTATCCATATGTGTTAGAGCATGAAAAAATTGACGTCTGTATCGAAAAGATTGCAGATTATGAAGAAGATTCCCTGCCGGTACTGACCGAAGACGGCCGGATTGCCGGTATTCTGACTGCGACCGACATTGTAGAGCTGGTCGATGATGCTATGGGTGATGACTATGCAAAGCTGGCCGGTCTGACTTCGGAGGATGACCTGAAGGAATCCACGCTGACCAGTATGAAGAAACGTCTGCCATGGCTGATCATTCTGTTATTCCTTGGAATGGCAGTTTCTTCTGTGGTCGGCATCTTTGAATCCGTAGTTGCCGTTCTCCCGATCGTAATCTGCTTCCAGTCTCTGGTCCTCGATATGGCAGGAAACGTCGGAACCCAGTCACTGGCTGTTACCATCCGGGTTCTCATGGATGAGTCCCTGACTGCCCGTAAGAAGCTGGCACTGCTCTGGAAGGAAGTGAAAATTGGATTCTTAAACGGTGCAAGTCTTGGCATCATGGCTTTAGTATTCCTTGGCATTTATATCCATCTGTTTAAGGGCTATGCATGGATGCCGGCTTTCCTGATCTCCGGCTGTGTCGGTGTATCACTGATCGTTGCAATGGTGATCTCCAGCATGATCGGAACCGTGATCCCGATGTTCTTCCACAAGATCCATATTGATCCGGCGGTTGCTTCCGGACCACTCATTACAACGGTCAATGACCTGGTTGCAGTTGTCACCTACTATGGATTAGCAATGGTATTTCTGGTTAATATTTTCCGGATTGCCGGTTGATTTCGCCGGGAGCCATTACTCCCGGTTCTTCAGTACCTCCGCAGGAATCATTTTCCGGATTCTTCGGACAAGCAGATGATTGATGATGAAGTACAGGATAAACACCAATGCGAATATTCCCAGATAAATCCATACAGAGAAGGATTTATCAACACCGCAGGCTACATTTGGTGTAAATGCCGGTCCATAAATGGCATCCATGATTATTTTTCCGAAAGGAACCGAGAGCAATGCCCCAATGGCGATCACATAAAAGTTACCGTCTAGGTACATCTTCTTCAGCTCCTTATCCCGATATCCGAATATTTTGATCAGTGAAATACTGAATGCGGAACGATCGATCATCACCTTCATCATCAGATACAATACAATCGCAAATATAATAACAGACACCGTCCCCAATGTAATGATCATTCCCTGCATCTGGTTTACAAAGATACCGGCTGCTTTCTCCACATCCGTCTTTGTTATTGTAGAATATAACCGTCCGGATTCGATTTCAAGGTCGTGATCAGAGAACACTACATTATAATAATCATCCGGTTCTCCGAAAAGCTCCAATGCCTTATCATATGGCATAAATACCATGAAGGACGGAGAATACTGCGTAATGTCATATATCTCAAATGCATATAATTTATCTGCTTCTTCATCCTTTAAGGTAATCACATCTCCAACCTTCAGGCCATATTTAAAGGCAATGGCCGAACTGATCACCACTTGACTGGAAGTATCCTTCAGATTTACATCAAAGAATGGATTATCCTCTGTAATTCCAAGGACTGTCACATCAAAGGTATAACCGTAAATGGACTTTTTCATTGTCTTCGCATATGCCTTATACCCCCCTTCCGGCACCTCCTCTGACGGATATTTATAGGTATACATATACTCGTATTTTGTATCCTGTGGATACTGTATGCGCACAGTATCGCAATACACAAATATTTCCATTGCCATGATTGCGATCAACAGGCTGACAAACATTCCGAACACAACCGTAAATGCCGTTCTTCTCTCCCGGATGATCTGACGCAGTTTGAATAACCGCATAAACTTCATATGCTTTAACTTAAAATCATTTCCCTTACTTACCTTCTGCTCGTTCTTAATCAGAGTCAGCACCGGCTTTGACAGTCGTTTATTGATAACCAGACTGGTTACGATCCAACAGATCAACGGTGGCGCTATCACTCCGTAAATCAACAGATATGGCATTATTATTACATTCAGATCCGGCAAAGAATAGTAATTATAACAATCCTGCATCTGTACCCTTACGCCGACTTTACTGTACCCGATCAGGGTACCGATCACACCGGAAACCGCAGCAATGACGGTCGGCAGCATTACATAATGGTTCATCAGGTCCCGCTTCTTTACCCCCAATGCGTATAATGCACCGATAACGGAACTCTCCCGGTCAATGGAATGTACCACGAATACAGATAATACATAGGAAATCAAAACCAAAATAATACAACCCGCAATGGTTCCGACGCTCCGGTACAGCTCCTGATCTCCGGATGCTGCCTGAATCCTTGCGTTATCTCCTGCTTTTACAAAGGTCATCAGATTCCCGGCATCTGCGTCAAAGATTTCATCAATAATGTCATCGGTTTCATCCTTTAAGTCCTTCACACCATCCTGCAGTTCCTCTGCACCATCCGACGCCTCCGCAACGCCATCCGTATACTCGTCAACTCCATCGGCAAAGGATTTCAGTTCTTTTAATTCCAGCAGCAGATTCTTCATGGACATCCGTACCAGTGCACTGCTCTGTGCCGGAATCTGTGCCTCCAGAACCCGTTCAAAATTCTCTCTGGTCAGAGTCGGGATTCCATAGCTTCCCAATGCCTTATTGGCTTCTGACAGGTAAGAATCCAGAATCGTATCGGCTCCATCCCGTAAGGCTTCGTTATTATCACTTAATTCCTTTAACCCATCCTTTAATTCCTCTGCACCATCTACCAGCTCCTGAATACCGTCACGAAGCTCATCCTCTCTGCCCAGTGTCCGGTCCCAGTATTCTTGAAAATATGCATCCTGTACATCGTCCGCTGAAAATTCCAACTCCTTTAATTCGTCTTTTAACTCGTCATCTGTCATCCTGTCATTTAAGAGATATGCATAATAATATTCTTCAGATTTCGCGCTCTTTCCTTCCTTACGCATTGCCTGATAGGTATCTGCTGTCACAAATGCAAGTCCAAAATTCTGGCTGTCACACCCGGTATCTCCCAGTGTTTTTAAGGTGCAATCATAATCCGGCACCGTACCGATTCCAACTACCCGAAAAACATGTCCACCGATCTCGATCTTATCTCCGATCTGAATCCCATTAATCTCTGCATAGCGCCGCTCCAGTACCACCTCATCCTCTGCTGCTGCCAGGCTGCCTTCTTTCAGAGTAATCTGATTGATTTCCTCCCGGTTTTCAAACAACCGCAGTGTCTTGGATTCTTCTACGGTATAATCCAGAAAAAACATTTTCTCCAGTGTAATACCCCGGGCTCTCAGATCTTCCTCTTCGCTCTCCTTCATCGGCACGAACAGGGAAAACTCACCATCCTCTGCATGAGCATCTGCATCTGCCTTTAAGCTCCCCCGGATAATTGTTTCTGCTGCTCCCAGCATGCTGATGACCAGATACATACTTAAGATGATCAGAAATCCAAGTGCTAGATACCGGGCAATATTTGTCTTAAAATCACGTAAAATTCTTTTTCGTAATACTTTCTGCATCTTATAAGTCCTCCAATTCTGCTGCCGGTACCTTCGTCTCGTTACGGTAATTCTTCCGGATCAGACCATCCTTTAAGATAATAACCTGATCTACCATATCTTTGATCGCATTATTATGTGTAACGATCAGCATGGTCGTACCATACTGCGCATTGATTTTTTCAAGCAGAACGAGAATATCTCTGGAGGTCTTGGAATCCAGTGCTCCGGTCGGCTCATCACAGAGCAACAGCTTCGGATTCTTGATCAGTGCTCTGGCAATCGCACATCGCTGCTGCTGTCCACCGGATAACTGCGCCGGGAACTTGTTCTGATGCTCTGTCAGTCCCAGAATATCCAGCAGTTCATCCATATTTAACGGATTCTCTGTCAGATATTCACATACCTGTATATTCTCCCGCACTGTCAGATTCGGAACCAGATTGTAGAACTGGAAGATAAATCCCAGATAATCCCGCCGGTAATCGGAAAGCTCCTCCGGTTTCAATCCGACCATTTCTTTTCCATCCACCTGAATGGACCCGGAATCTACCACGTCCAGACCACCGATGCAATTAAGCAGAGTTGACTTTCCTGATCCACTGGTTCCCTGTATTACACACATACTCCCCTGATCAACGCCGACTGTAACCCCTTTCAATACCTGAATAAAGCTACCACCTTCACCGTAACTCTTCTTAACATCTGACACCTGAACATACATGATTCTTTCCTCCTGTTTTATAATTCTTTTGTTTTTTGCGCAAACATAACACTGTTATGTTTTGTTATGTAATTTAGCTATGCCCGATTGCCGGACATAGCCTGTTTCTTCCTCTTTAAATCGATTTTTACTTTCTACGAAATAATGCTTCCCACCCGGCCAACAGATAATCCAGCACCTGATCCATATGCTTGAGTGCCTTTTCTTCATTCCGCTCGTGAAGCAGTATATGCACATAGGCATCCAGCTCAATATGGATCACCCAATGCAGAATGTAATCATCCGGTGGCTGTACCCCCAGCTGTTTCGCCTGCTCCTGTGCCAATGCACGCTGCCCGTTTTCAAACAGATCCACAATCTCATCCAGACAATTCTCATACCGGGATCCCTGACTATTCGTCAAAAGCATCTGACAGATATCATAATTCTTATATAATACATGAAGAATCTGCTCGGTTGCATTATGATCATCATGCATATTATCCTTATCCGCTCCCGGAAGATTCTGCAGCATCATCAACTCCTGCCGCACATGCTGCTCTGCCATTTCCCGTATCTGATCTAAGGTCGGCTGCACGATGGCCGAGAACAAATCCTCTTTATCCTGAAAGAAAAAGTACAAGGCTCCGGTCGTCACACCTGCCTTCTTACAGATGCTGCGCAGGGAGGCCTTCTGATAACCCTTTTCCAAAAACTCCTCTCTTGCACACACAAGGAGACGTTCCTTTGTCTCATGATCATTCTTCATATTTCTACCTCAATCTATCTACCGCTTCTACATAACATCGTTATGGTAGCATAACAGTGTTATCCTGTCAAGCAGGAACTTTCATCAAAATCCATTTATTATTCTGGCAACCATTTCCACTTCTCTGATCATTGCCTGGGTTCTGCACAAGGTCATGCACATTCTCGGAAAGATATCCAGAAGCATAGCCTTTAGTTCCGGAACGGCCTTCCGTTTTGCAAACAAATACTCTCTTCCTGAAGCATTGGATAATGAATCAGTTCCTTACTATCCAAGTTCTCCCTGTGCATATCCACCGCCGTAATCTGATGGTTCGTATAGGTGGTATAGTAATAAATCCCTTTCTGGGCATTCCAGCAGGAAGTATAAATGGTGATCTCATATTTTTCCTCTGCCACCTCACAGCATCCCCTCTGCTGATCCACGGCTCCGAGAATATGGAAAAACTGCCCCACACTCTCCGGTTCCCCTGTTCCGGATACTGCATGCAGCTTCACAAATGCAACTCTGACAAACCGGGATGAAGAGGACAGATCTCCCGGAAGACCGATCGCACCCATGCCACGACTATACGGCTTCAGATCTATCTGCTTCGCAAACTGATTCTCCGGCTGTTTCGGTGACAAATGCATATAGGCATTCAGTCCGAACATCTGCTGCTCAAACGGTGGGTTATTCGTCAGGACGCCAACCGGATTCTCATAAATCTTAAGTCCATCTGCAACCGACTCCACCGTGATCGCACCACTCCGATCCGCAATGATCCAATGCAACTGTGCCGCCGGAAGCCGGTCACTATACGGGGTTCCTGTCAGATTCATTTCCTCCAGCAGTCCCTTCGCCTCATCAAGTGTTGCACACTGGCTGAGCACCCATGGTATAAACTCATACTGTGCTACATTTCTACGTCCTTCTTCCGGTTGTGCATAGACTGCATTTCCCACAAAATTCAGCCCTGCCATCCCCAGTCCTTTTTCATTCACCGCATCATAATATAACGGATACCGGTCTGCAATATGTGCCATCCCTATGATCGCATAATGGCTCTCCCGCCTGCCGTCATAGCGGAAATCAAACGGATAATTCCGCGGTGTGATCGTAATCTCTTCTCCATAAGAAAACTCATAATCCAGAGTCCGTCCCATATAAAAGTCCTTTGTCTGATAAGTTGCTGCTGTACACATGTCGATCTCCTCGTTTCTTTCCTGTTCTTTTATTATTCTGCTGCTACTGTTATGCCATTTAATTGTACTGTCATCCTATTATTTAGTATCAAAGATATGCGTTTCTTTATTCATGGTATTTCAGTTGTGGCCTTTTGTCAAACGAACTTTACACATTCACTCACATGCCAACCGATAAAACTGTGCTCTGCTCCCGCAAAATTCCTCCCGGAATGAATTTACAAACTCGACCGTCTATGCTAAGATTTTCAAAGAACTATCATTACTGATAAAGGGAGTTAATTATGATATTATATTGTGCGAACTGCGGGAAAGCTCTGGTCTATAATCCCGCAAAAAACAAAATGGAGTGTCCAAGCTGCGGAAGTCTTTTTGATGCGGAACGGACTCCGGAACCGGAAGACACAATGGAATGTAACATTTACACCTGTACCGCCTGCGGTGCGGAACTTGCTATCAACGGCGTGGAGTCTTCCACCTTCTGTGCCTACTGTGGGCAGCCGACCATCATATTCAGCCGGGTCTCTTCTGAAATCAAGCCGAAATATATTCTTCCTTTCTCCGTTACAAAAGATCAGGCTGTAATTGCAATCCGTCAGAAACTGAAAAAGGGATTCTTTATTTCCAATGAGATTAAGAACTTTGATGTAGAACGGGTACGGGGAATCTATATCCCGTACTGGTTGTTTGACATTCATTATGAAGATAAGGTCTATCTGAGCGGGACAAAGGGTTCCGGTGATAATGAGCATGATGTCTTCTTCTACCGGGAAGCGGATTGTAACTTTAAGCAGCTGACACTGGATGCATCCGGGAAATTAGCAGACGAATCTTCACAGAGACTGGAGCCATATGATACTCATGCACTTCAGCCGTTTGATATCAGTTACCTGTCCGGATTCTATGCGGACCGCTATGACGTACCGGCAGAGCAGTTACATACACTTGCGATCTCCCGTGCGGAGAATCTGTTTAATGCTGCGATCAAGGATACTGTACATGCCAATAACGTAACTATCGTTCAGAACGCCCCAGAACGTCAGATTCTGAAAGCCGACTATGCTATGCTGCCGGCCTGGTTTCTGACCTTCCGTTACCAGCAGAAGCCATATACCATATTAGTGAACGGACAGACCGGAAAAGTTGTCGGCGGTGTTCCATATAACAAATCAAAGGTAGCTGTCTGCTTTATTTTAACCGGATTGGCAGTCTCCTTTTTTGCCTTTTTAATCATTTACGGACTTTTCCTTATGGATATGATCGATTCTCCCGGAAAATTTGTTTTTGATGTTCTTATTGTTACCGGCATCTTCGTTGGTATCGGTATCGCTAAGTTTCATAAAGTAAAAAAGAGTGTGGAATTGACAGAAAGCAAAACTACAGATTCATATGTAAAAGATCGACAGGAGGGAATATAATATGGGATTCGGTGCATTTATTTTAGGCAATCTACTGGGATTCGGCTTCGCATTTATGCTGGTCGGCATTCTGGTAAAACGTTCCAACGACCACGGAGACAGCAAGGGAACTTTTCTGGATTTTAACTCTCAGCTTCTACACGTCACCGTAAAGCGGGATGATGTATGCGATCCAAAGGATCTTGATTATATTGCATCATTAAATAATAGGAAATAACTACAGCTTTCATTTATACAAAAATCCCCCCGGCATAGCCGGGGGGCAGACTTTCATTTACAGAGAGCTCTTATATGGTGCAATTGATTTTAATGCAATTTCCAGTTCCCACATTTTTATCCCTCCTTCATTAATTGACAAATTTCGTGTTTCTTTGGCATAACCTTCAAGGCTCCGGTCACCATCCGCTTTTGTATGGACAAACGCAAGGGTTGTAGGAACCTCTGGATCTTCTATCAGATTATCCGTATTGATTCCCTGCGTACTTAAACCCTCTTCCGTAAAATCAACCAGCAGTTCACCTAAGGCCACTACATCGTACTTATTCATACACTGTTCCTCCTAAGACATAGAGATATCATACTTCACAATATCGGCAATCACAGTTCCATCGCAATAGAAACTGATTGCATCAGCTTCCATTGGTGTGTAGAATGTATTGCTAAATACCTGTTCTCCATCATTCAGGAAAATCTCCGCAGAATATTTATCCATTATCATCCGGATCTTACATGTTTTCAGTGTAGTTCTTGCATTTACTCTCCGAATTGATATGGCATCACGTACCATCCCGGAATAGGTACGATCTATCTCTATCTGATTCTTATCTCTCCGAATTGTAAAGCTGGTCTGATACTTCTCATTCTGTGCAAAAGCAATCGTAAATTCCCGATAATCTCCGCTCTGTATCTCTATTGTCATGTCCAAAATCCGTCCTTCAATACCAGCCAGCTGTCGCATGCCGCTTATTCTTTTACCTTTATAAACAACCTCATTCTTATGATAGTTTTCAAGCTCACGAACCGGGTTCTGCAACAGCCTGCCCTGTTTTAACTGCAGTTCTCTAGGTATTGTCATCATGCAGGCCCACTTCTGATCTGCCGGACGAATATTGGAATCCCATGACTGCATCCATCCGATCAGAATCCGTCTTCCATCTGAAGCCAGCATTGTCTGCGATGCATAGAAGTCCAGGCCATCATCCAGAGAATGCACATCCTGATAGTGAAAATTATGCTGTGCTCTGTCATAAACGCCCATATAATATACAGAATTATTACCATTATGAAACTCCTGATCTGCACACAGATCCTGTGGCGATGTAAGCAATATATAACTGCCATCCAGGCAAAAGAAATCCGGGCACTCCCACATACTTCCCAGTGTATCGTCCTGATCACTGGCCAGTACTGACACATACTGCCATTCCATAGAATCTTTTGAGAAAAACAATAATACCTGTGGCTTCCCCTGATCCGTTTTGTTTCCTGCCACCATATAGTAGCCATCTTCTTCTTTCCAGATCTTCGGATCCCGAAAGTGTTCCCTGCTGAAGTGTTCCGGCAGCATTTCTCCGGTTATAACAGGATTCTGCTCATATTTCCTGTATTGTTCACCATCGCCCCATGCAAGGCACTGATTCTGGTAAGTCTTCTTTTCTCCGTCTTCTTCTTTCTCTATAACCCCGGTATATACCAGCAAGTGTCCCTTTTCAGTCTCAATTCCAGAACCTGAAAAACACCCTGCATCATCATAGGACTGATCCGGAGCCAGTGCTACCGGAAGTTCTGTCCACCTGATAAAATCTTCTGTTTCACAATGCCCCCAGTGCATAGGTCCCCAGATCTCACTATATGGATGGAATTGATAAAACAAGTGTACCTTTCCCTGATAAACAGAAAATCCATTAGGATCATTCATCCATCCACAAGGTGGTGTCACATGAAACATTGGCAATTCATCTTTCGATACATGATTTTCCTCTTTATAGCTATTTGCTTTACTCAATTTATCCATACATATTCCTCCTATACTTCAATCGTTTCCTCTGTTTCGTTATCAAAGAAATGCATCCGGTGTAGTACAAACACAAATTCCAAGTATTAACTTGTCACCATGTGCACGCAGCTTTTCTGCCAATTCTTCTGTAATCTGCATCTTATTATCATCTGCTAATACACTCTGAGCACCATCTAGCAATAGTGCATAAATAATGATAACCGGTATTGTAACCAGTGTAATAACCGCCAGAGATGTCCACGGATAAACTGGCTAAGTTCCTGGCTAATGGAAAGAGTGAATTCGTTGGTATTCTACTTCCAAATCTATTTCTCCATTATTATTCAGAAATGTCAAATCAAATTCTATCTACCTATGAGACATTTGGATACAAATTTCTTGTATTTACCGGTAACGGTTCTGAAGATATTGAACGAAAGTATTTGCAGGAATTACTTGCTTATAAGATAGAAGGTCTCATCGTGCTGAGCCACACGATTTCTTCTGCAGAACTGACTTCCTATCCATCTGTATCTAGAATTGACAATACCTTTTCAAATAAGCTCTCCGTGCCAATTACCACAATACATAACTTCTCTCTGGTGCGTGAGACACTCTGAAATAAAAGTCTGTAATAGCTGTAGTCCGGATTCGGGTGTGCATTTCCCTGCAGAACCCCTTCCGCATTATATCGAAAATGATTGGTCAATGTGATGATCACATTCTCAAACTCCATGCCTGCCGTCTCCGGTGCACAGATATCACCCGGACACCCCTCGATCGGATCATCATATTCAATAAACGTGTATCCCCTCTGTTCCCGGTAATATAGAATAATCTCCCGTGCCTCTGCCGCATCCCGTGCATACAATACATCCACATTTTCATAGGTATAATGCACATACTCGCCTCTGCAGTTTAAATCAAGCAATGTGCGGATAAATGCATTCATCTCCCGGTTGCTCCGAATCCGGCCGGACAGCTTCTGCTCCTGAAAGTCCGGCAATTCTGCAAGTTTCTCCGGAATGTTCCTGCGCTTCTCGCTCTTGGACAATATCTGATAATAATCATAAGAAAAGATGCACATTCTGTGGGACTCTGAAGGTGATTCTTCCGTAATCCGCATCAGCCGGTCTAACATTTCCACCGACATCCGCTGAGCTTCATCCACCAGAAAGAATCGATATCCGGCAAGGTCTATCTCTGCAACCTCCGTCTCACTATAAATGTCCACCCGTGGCATCATGTGGTTCAGGCAGCTATGCCCCTCACTCAGCATTCCGCAATGAATGATACAGACGCTTCCCTGCAAGGCTAACTTCTTTGCCAGATCATAAAGCAACAGCGTTTTCCCGGTTCCGGCAATTCCGGTAATCCCATAAAACTGTGACATTCCTTCCAAAATCGTCCGACGTATCATCTCCTGCTGCTGCGTCAGGAAATAGCGATTTTCTAAAAATTCCTGTGGCATATTTAACGGCGAGATCAAATAATCCTTCGCCCGCATCAGCCGGTCCAGATTCTCCCGTTCATATTCCGTAAACTGTCTCATGTCCAAAATCAGCTCTGAAAAATCTGCCGGAATCAGATGTCCATCCTGCAAGGTATATAAAAGACCGGTCTCTTCCACATAGGTATATAGTCTGAGAACCGGTGCCAGCGGATTCAGATAATATTGATTCTTCAGAAGCTGCTTCTCCATCTTCTCTTCAGAAACGCTCTGACTCTTTAGCTCAATATTCAAAACCTTCTGTCCGGTACATACCTTTAACAGGTCAAATTCCTTTCCAATCTGATGTATCGTATAGGAATAAAAAAAACCCTCCAGCTCTGCAAGGGTGACGCCTCTTTCCAGAAGTACTTCGACAAGCGTTCGAAGACTCTGAAACTCACATTCCTTCACCCGTACCCGTTCATGCCTGGCCGAAAGGATATTCTCAAATACTGTATATGTTGTTTTGTCCTGATTTCTGCTAAGCAGATACAAATTAACCGCCCTCATATACATCTCCCCCGGTAAACGATCTGCTTCTCTCAGGTCGATCACCGCAAATCATTACTGTAAATTTATCATCTATATAATCATACCATCTATCCGGGAGATATTCAACTAAAGTATAGGCACGGGTTCTTTTATCCTACATGCTTTTCTATCATTGCCAGGATATTCTCCTGCCTTGCCGGCTTCAGGATATATCCATTCGGCTTCAACGCCAGAATCTCCTGAATATAGTTCCGATCTGCCACTGCTGACAACAGCACAACCGGAAGACTGGAGAATTTCTCATTTGCCCGAATCGCACGCAATACCACTTTCCCGTTTATACCCGGCATTTCATAATCCAGAAATACAAGATCCGGTCGATCCTGCTGCATCAGTTCAAAAGCCTGTGCTCCGGATACCGCAAGGGATACCCGGTATTTATCACTTACCAATGACTTCATACTCCGTAATAAAAGCGGATTATCATCTACAAATAAGATATGCTTTCTTCTGTCCTTTTTATCCTGTACAACAGTTTCACATTCTACATACTCTACGCCCAGTCTTTCACAGATTGCCCGGACAATCTCCGGATTTTTAACCGGCCGGAAAAGCTTCTGAACGTTAACTGTTTCCGCATCCAGTCCATACTCCCTAAACTCATATTTACTCCCGATTATAACCGCAGGCATACTTTCCTTTCCCTCCAGGAATGTCTTCAGATGCCTTACATCTGCATGATTCAACTGGTTCAAAAATATGAGTACGATATCCGGTTCAAAAATATGAATCAGTTTCTCCGTATATTCTTTATCGGCTGCGCATAATTGCACCTGAAAGTGTGGCAGCATCTCCTCGTTCAGATTCTTTGCAATTCCATTCATTTCAGCAATAAACAATACTCGTTTCATGTAAATTCTCCCCCTATCATTAGTACCGGTATTTCTTTCCTATCTGATAGAAATCAGCTTATTTTCTTTTGCGGCCCTGACCGCCTGCTGCCTTGTCTTTACCTTTAATTTTGTATATATATTCTTAATGTGAAATTTCACCGTATTGATACTGATCTCCATAAAGTCTGCAATTTCCATATTTGATCTCTCATCTGCAAGTAGGCACAGAATCTCTTTCTCCGTCTCCGTTAATGGAGGATAATCTTCTTTCGCCTTTCTTAAATAATCCGGATACAGCAATGCCATTTTCTTCGATAACTGAATCAGCTGATTCAGATACTCATCATCCTTCTGCCGTTCCTTTCTATAGTTTCGCAGCAGAAAATAGACCTTTTCTCCCTCATCTGCTACCAACCGGTCAAACCGTCTCTCCTGAATCACCGGCAATATATGATCCAACAGGCTATATGCCTCCTCCGGTTTTCCATTCAGAAAATAACTGACTGCGCACAACAGATCCATTTCACATAAATCCATTGTACGGCCTCCTTTTCTCAACGGCTCTCTTAAATACTCTGCCAGTGAAAGCATTGCCAGATATCTTTCCTCCAGAATATATGCCCGCATCTTGATCATATACTTGTAGGTATCGAGCATACACAGTTCCCCAAGCTCGTTAGGTGCCTCCTGCTCCATCCAGTCGGATACAGTCTGAACATCCCCGTCATACATAAGTCCATGTACCTTCATTGCTCCATAATTCTCCAACAGCCACCGGCTTTTCCCCGCATATAATCGCTGATAGATTTTATCCAGCATCGGATATACAACTGCAATCTGACCTGTTGCAATCATAATCTTCATCTGCAGACTCAGTGCAATAAACAGTACAGCGATCTCACCCTCTCTCTCAATGAATGGGATACAACCGACTAATGTCGTGATTGCCTCAAAGCACTCATTCCTCTGATAGCAGATCTCTGCATATGCAATCTCTGCCATACCGACTGCGCTGTCACCGTAAAACTGTCTCATGTATTGCTTTAACTGCTCTTTCTGTTCCCGAATCCATGACCCATACATGGTAAAATCACGAAATCCATTTACCAGTGTCAACCTGCCGGCTGCCAACGGTAGATTCGGCAGAAAGCCCTGCGTGCGCTGCAGGTTCGTCAGCTTTTCCAGTGCCCGCATCACCTTCTCCGTATCTGTACCGGGAATCATTACGTCCAGATGTAATTTCATGATCGGCTCACACTCTACACAGGCGGCATAATGCTCTGCCCGCTCCAAATCTCCATAAATCGCACTGATCACAGCTGCGGCGGTTGCCAGATACGGTGTCTGAACAATCTCCTCTTCTGTAAATATCTGCAGATATTTTCTGCAATGCTTAAATCCATTCAAGCAGCATGGACATGCCAGGATCCGACTCAGCTGATCCTTTAACGCCTCTTTATTCTCTTCTCGGACCAGTTCATCCAGCTCTTCTTCAATAAAAAACTCATTATCCCGATTCTTCATACGTTCCCCCATTTCCGTTCCCGTTTGTCTGTATGTATCATAATTTGTTTTTTTAGTGTTGTAAACTACCCGAATGGGTAGGTAAAAGATTTTAGTAATCGAATAGGCTACCGGCCACATATAAAAAGGACCCAACCTCTTGTCACCAAAGGGTTGAGTCCATGAATTCATTGAATTTTATGGGTATTTTACCTATTATTTTTACTTTTTCCGGAGGAAATGTATCACACTTTTTCGTCCAACTTAGTCATAATATAACATGGTCGAAAAACAATGTAAATCGGGATTTTTACGCATCGTACTTTATAATCTTTTCACATCTACATATGTTGTACTTTTGCCTGCTCCGATTTTCGCAATCTTTTCTTCATCAACCAACTTCTTCAAAGCTCTCTCAACCGTTTTTTGACTAAGTTCCGGACATAGTGTCATAATATCCAACTTTCCAAGTTTTACCAACAACCGTTCAATAATACTATACACTCTTTCCGGCGAGGTCCTTTTTTCTTTTCCAGCAAAACAAAACGTTCTTCAAAATCCTTATAGGCCTTAATAATAATTCCTAACACTTCTCTGTAACCGGCTATTTCTTTCTCGTTTCTATTCCTTGGTTCACTCTTCTTCTGTACGATTTCCTTTAATCTCTTATCAGATGTATAAATACCTTCAATCTTATTTGAAGCTTCCGTACTTTGTATCCTAGCCACTTTCATCAATTTATCCAATATTTCCGGCTGTGTCTCTATATATAATTACTGGCGTCCTTTGTACTCATGAAGTTTTGAAATCATATTCATAACCTCAATCGTAATTGGTATTTTTTCTATTGCTCTGTAATCAATCTCTTTCATAGTCATCGCTTTCCTTTCTACCCCATTTTGTCAAAAATGACATAGAATAGCAATTTATTCATTATTATTCCCATACTTTTCCATATTTACTGGATGATTTCCTGAATAACTGGAAAAAGAAAAAAAGAACCGCAACTCCTCATAAAATGAGGAATTGCGGCTAATAGTTTAAGTCTCTATGATACTAACTCAAAGATTACTCAATAATTGTAGCAACACGTCCAGAACCTACAGTACGTCCACCTTCACGGTCTGATTTGGCTATGTTTAGAAACTTATTTGTTACGGTTTTTGCCGTTTTGTGACTCATTTTATGGGTATTTTACCTATTATTTTTGCTTTTTCCGGGGGAAGTGTTGCAGATTCGTATCACACTTTTGGTAAAAAGCATGCTTTTTCATACCAAATTGTTCGTCAGAACCTCTCCATTTTTTCGTCCATCATAACACAAATATAGCATGGACGAACCGGAATATAAATTGGCAATTTCGATTTTTGGTTCGACCTTCATAAATTAGTAGCTTGGTGGTCGTACCGATAATATAAATTTGCTTAAGATTGTCGATGCACCATGTCAACAATCCAATACTTTAATTCTATACAAGCAAACATACACCTTCTCATTGCAAAACCATACCACTCATTACGACAAATAACGTCAACAATTGTTCTCTACAATTTTCTTAACAACTCATATGCCTCTTCAAAAGTAAAGCTACAAATATTACCATTTTTATCCATATGAACAAACTTCTTATTATTATCATTCATATATGCAGTTTTTGTTCCCTTATATTCGATATACCTTAAAGGGAAATTAATACTGCCATCTATAATGTCACCAGTTTTTTCCATGTGTAATTGCATATATGGTTCTTTTATATTATTTTCTCGTAGTTTTTTAGCTAACAACAACGTGTTCAATTCCATACTATAGGAGCGCACCGTAGTACCAGCCAATAACAAAATTTCAGTATTATTTTTCGCAAGATGGATGCAATTATAAAATTTAAATCGACCTAATAAGATATCAAACAAATCGTTTTGAATAAACGGTACCTTCCAGGCAGCATTGCCTGTAAATTGCTTTATATCCGTATTAGATATTATTATTTTCAAACCTTCATTAACATCCTCGTAGCCAACAAGATTTTCAAATAACGCCTTAATAGCATTTCTTTTTATTCCACCATCTCGATTAGATAGAAGTTTGTTAAAATCTTTTCTATAGAAACCCCATGTAGTAGTAGAATTTGATTGTTTTAATAAATGAGCCGTTGTATTCAATGTAAAATCAGGCATGCATAACAATGCTCTCTCAAACAAATCCACCGCACAAGTAGAATTAAGTATTTTTTTGCCATCAAAAATCTTTTTTGCAATACCAAAATATCTCTTGAATAAATCTTTACTGACAACACCCGATTTATCCTGAGAAAATTGCAAAATGAATCCGAGCTGTCCATCAACAAAATACTCTTCCGCTTCTAGAATGATGTTATTCCACTCAATATCATTGAGCATTAATTCTGCCTTCATCTGTTCTTCTTTTTGCTGATGCCTCATCTCAGCAGTACTACTCTTCACATTAATGATTGTGGTTAACACATCTTTTTTTGTTTCATTTTCTAATGAATTTACCATTTTTCTAAAAACAACCATTGCATCGCAAATATCTTCTGTACGCCCACCAAAATCTGTATTTTTTACAATGTTATATACATATCGTTTCCAATAATTATATGCCTCTACCTGAATATCTTGTTTAGGATATTCAAACTTATATATATATTCATACAGTGCATATCTGACTAACGTATCTTCAGATGTCAACTTCAATGAATTGGTTCTAAAAATGTCACATTCATCATAATACTTCTTATTTATCACTTGCGAAACCGTAAGTTGCTCCTGACTTTCAAAAATTTCAAGAAGCCTATCACACTTTAATAATGCGGACGAAAAAATATGATTTGGATTACTAATCTTTTCATATCCCATTCCACCAGATTCAATAAATCTATAAAATATATTGCCATTCATATTTACAATAGTTTTATAATCATTTCTATAATCTTTTTGTGGAACCTCACACTCACTTGCATAGGAAAAATAGTCATCTCTAACACATGTCATTATAAATGCCATCATTGCATCATCATATTGATTTTGAAAAAATTTATAGAATAACTCTGCAAACTGGTTATTATATCGACTAATAAAGTGTACTTTTTCCTCATCTGTCGCATCCTTACCCAAAACACCTTCTATATAAGTCGAATTCTGCAACTTTGCTTTAAAAATCTCGAAGTCAGACAAAAGTTTTCCCCTGGCATTCATTTTAATATATAAATCATCCGTATTCTTAAAATCATCCATTGATAACCATAAGAAGATAATTGGACAATCATCAGCAGTCAATTTTTCTTGAATTTTTGTGCAATCCGGGCAATTACCAAATTTTTTATGTATTGCTTCAATAACAACCAACATAGATTGAATAGTTGGATCAGCATAGAAATTACCTGAAAACCAAAAACAATCTACTATTTGTTTATCAATCCTTTCCATCGCAAAGTCAATATCTGTTTCGCAAATGCGTTCACAAAATCGTTTCGATGTATCTCGCGTTAAATATGAAAATTTTTTAAGTTTATCTATTCCTTCATCAAATTTACTCCTTTTAAATATGTACCAATGAAGCAAAAACAATGTTGTTAATCGTTGTTGACCATCAATTGGTGTGAAAATTTCAGCTTTCTTATCACCATAAATAAAATTTAATATTAATTGATTCCCATCCATTATAGCCTCATAAAATTCAGCTATAAGTGTTTCTCGTATCTGTGTAATTGCTTCATCCACACGCCCTTGAGCATAATCTCGTTGTAACTGTGGAATCCTTATTTCACACTGACTAATAAGCTGCCAAAATGAGAGATTGGATTTACTTTTAGTGTCATTATTATCCATTTATAATTCCCCCCAACATTTTATAAATTTTTTCAGCAATATCTTCCACATATTCTTTCATATCATCTGCAGCCCAAACAACTAATTGACTTGCCTTATCATATCCTTTAAGAAAGACCCACTTTGTTCCAATCGGAATATACTTTTCATCATTGCTTTTTGTTCGCTCTACTTCAATTATTTTCTTTCTCTTTTCTGAAAAGCACTCATTCTTATACCCACGATTTATAGAAGCATGTAGGAGCACTAGATTGCTAATTGAGTCATTATCCACTATATCTAATTTCCGACTAACTGCATCTGATACCACAGTAAAATTCTCGTAACCAGAGTTAATACACTTATCAATTTGATCAAGCAAATTCTGTTCTCTTATTATTAACTTATAACTTTCTAGCCAGTTTTTCATTTCCTCATCAGTAGCATCTTTAGGGGTTTGCGGATTAATATGCTCAATATCCCAAGTTCCATTTTTAAAAAGTTCAAACGGAAATCTTTCATATGTATTATTTGCATTTACCAGTAATGCAATATTGTACAACAAAAGAACTGATCTTACTTTTTCGCTTTCCTGAATCGTCAATTCTTCCAAATCAGCCTTAATTTGCTCCTCATCAAAATTTGAAAACGGAGTATTTGATTTATTAGAAATGTATAATGTTTTGATTCTATTCAGAATACTATTTTTAAATGTACTCTTATCGACTTTTGAATATTCACTATATAGTTCGTTAATAATAACTGCATCGCTACTTTTATCAATGATCAAAAGTAAACCAATGGTATGATAAAGGAAATAATCATTATACCAATCTCTTAAGGTATCATAAATATCCTGTATTTCTTTCCATACATCATCTGCATCTTTTCCAACTAAATATTCACTTATCGCACGAAAAATGGAATAACGATCTTTTTCTTTTCCATCCATTTCTTTCAAAAGCTCATATTTGTCACAAAAAATTTCAAACAAATAATCAATTCTGGTATTATACATTTTTCGTTTCTTGGTTATCATATAATTCCAAAAATCATTATCATTTAAACCCTTTTCTATCTCCTCCCATTGTAAGGCTTTATTCTGCATTTTTAACTCATCGCCAACTGCATTCAACAATACCGCCTTTATTAATTCTGCATTAGTTAACTCTATTTTATTGGCATTAATATTTGTAAACGTCTGAATAGAATTTTCATTTTCATCAAGTACATACCAAATAATTCTCACTGCACTAATAGATTCAAATATCTGTGCCAATACACCTTTAGCGGTTTTATTATTTCTCGAAAACTTAGAAATAAATTCAATACTCTCAATTAATTTTCTGCCATCTATACATTTTTCTTTATATGGTTCAAGTTTTTCAACCAATGCTTTCAAAGAATTATCATCTAGCATCTCTTCAATGATATTGAATAGGCTTGTAAATTCATCCTTCTTTTCATAAATAAGATTATATTTTTCTCTTTTCAAATTCATAACATCATCTTTATTACTACAATAATACAGGGCTGATATTAACCATAACGCTGTTAATCGTTGTTGACCATCAACTAATTCCCAATAAGAATTCTTTTTCTTTACAATTATTGGCTGTAAGCAGTAATAATCATTCTCATCTTTTTTTGTTGAGACAAAATCATATAAATCTTCCAAGAGTTCCTTAACTTGTGTTTCTGTCCACCTATATCCTCTTTGGTATGTGGGAATAAAAAATGTTTCACCAAACAAATAACTTACCGATTGCATTGTTACTTCTGCCATTTAATCACCTCATTTTCATACATTTCATCATATTAAAATGTATCCATCTTATATCAATCTATTTTCTCTTATATCGTCTGTCGCGATTGCTTCCAACAATTTCAATATAATCAGAAAGTCCTTTTAAAATATCCTTTGTACGGCTTTCCTTTAATCCCAACAATTCACAGAAATCCCAAATACCATACTCTTTTCCATCTTCCATAAATTCAAGAATTCTATCATATTGCATTTGAGTTTTCTTCGTCACTTTCTTACCGCCGCTTTTTATCGCCGCTTTTTTATCGCCGCTTTTTATCGCCGCTTTTTTATCGCCGCTTTTTTTGAAAGAAAGCGACAATACCGTCCTATCCGGATCAAATCTCTCCTCAATCACCGGTTCTTCCCAGCCTTCATCTGCCCAAACATTAAAGATATTTGGCACACCGCTTCCGGCACGTTCACCGATATTGATAAGATTAAACATTTTCATAAGAGCCTTGTTTCGTGGATCGGATTCACCGCCAAGACGCATCTGCTTTTTACCCGTTCTGATATAACCGGGATTTGCCAAAACTAGCTTATCCGGCGCTTTTCGGATAACAACGCCACGCAAACCATGATAATCTGCATTAATTAAACAATTTGCCAATGCTTCACGAATTGCCTTGTGTACCGGCGTATCGTCAACACGCTCACCGCCGGACATTTTAAATGGTACCTTAACATCTTTAATGATTTTGTTATAAACCCTGAAATAAAAATCACACACATTTCCGGACCATTCACCGGAACTGGACTGCAACCTGTCACTCCAACGTGTGGTAGGGTCTAACTCTTCCCTGTAATCCAGGAAGTACTCAGGAAAATGGCGCACAATGTTATACTCATCTCCAAACATCAGCATACCTGCTGCCGTTGGATGTAACTGTCCATCTTCCTCAGAAATTGCAGCAGCACCAATACTTCGCAAATATTCATGATCGCTCAGGCGTTCAAACGGATGTCCCTCTTTTAAAGAACGATGGCTATTACGATATCCATGAATGGTATCATAATTCAAATCTTCCATCGGAACCTTGTCCAGCACTTCCATGTCCATGGTACGCTCAGTCTGATCACGAAGCATCGTCTTTACCTGTAACCTGGTACAATGATAATCGCCCTCATAATTTCTGCGGAATGTGCCATTAAAAATATCATTATTAATGTACACCGGCTTCTGCTCACGCTTTGCCATCGGCACATAAATAACCATGATGACATCCTTGTTATCGCCAACCTCATAAGTCTGAACATCATCTTCTGACAGGAGATTGATATTTACCTTCTTGGGATTGTTCATATTATCCCAAAATTCTTTACGAAGCTTAGATGCATTCCGGAGGCCGGTAGTTCTCCAACTACCATCTTTATTTTCTTTAACACCAAGAATAATAACTCCACCATAACAGTTTGCAAAGGAAGAATAGGTGTCCCACAAAGAAACCGGCAAACCACCATCTGCTTTTTTTACTTCTCTTCTGTTATCTTCTCTGTATTTATCAAATTGCGAAAGGTCAAAAGTTTTTTCCAAAATGCTCATCTCTCTTTCTATCTTGAGGCTCAAGTTAACACTTAATAATGTTATATTCTTTAAGACACATAGCTTCAATCTGCATTTTCAAATTATCCCGAATGCCTTCATCTGAAACTTCAGTAAAAGGAATTACACTTATTCCCGGAATCATTTTTATAGTAGTTGATATATCTGGATACTTCATATTGTTCTCAACAACCTTCTGTTCTGCACCTTTTCTATCAAAAGGATACTCATTGTATTTGGTTATTGTAGATATTATATCTTTTTCCAAATCGGATAAATCATATTTTTGCTTTAAATATTCTAAAACAGTTTGAATCACTACATTGCTCCTAATACAACCATTCAATCGGTAACTCCAATGGTTCTGTTACCAAATCAAAAATAAATTTAAACATTACCCTTTCATTCGATACAATTCACATAACTTTCAACACACTTTACAATTTCCTTTGGAAGTGGAAATTGTCCTTCTTCAAACGAATTAATAATTACATCAATCATCTTTCCATTTCCCATATGCTTCTTTACAAAACCATATTCCTTGTCCGAAAAATCAAAAGCTTTCTGCACAACATAAGGAACATATGTATTCAAATATTTTTGTTCTGTAAATTCACTTGATAAATTCGACTGGGATAATATAGTAAAATACTGAAAAACAACATCATTTCTGATAAATGGAATCATATGATGAACCTCCATTGTCATTACGATTCCTATTGCCTGCATGCAAAACTGCACTACGAGTAAATAAAACAGCTGTGACTCACCCATATTTTTCATAATAGACATAATATGACCATTTGATTTTAGATAATTATTGCATTTATCTCTTAATGGCATATTAACATCTTCCAGACCATCAAATATTAACTGCTCTTTTATCTGCGGCAATAAATTATTTTCAATATCTTCATATGTTTGGTTCTTTGCATAAAAATCCTGAACATTTTTATATTCTATCGAAAACATTGAAAGAATCATGTTTTCAGCAGCTTTTGATAATACTGAATGATACTCTTCCCCGTCATGAACTGCAATATATTCTATTGGTAAAATATAGAAATCATCTGTATAATCTCTAAGCAAAATCAAGGTATCCTGAATACACTTCTTCACATATTCATTTGTATACTCAAAATTAATTTCATCTTCTGTACCGTTATAGAAAGTAGCCATTTTTAACAACGGTTCATTTATCAATCTGATTTTTCCCACTAAAACATACTCATAATGTCCATTATTCACAATATCTAGACGAACTGCGCCTGCAAGAAAAGCTACTTTATCATCTTCCGTAATATGAGAAATGAAGTAATCTATACTTTTCTTGTTTCGATACCAGAACATTTTTACATCTCCAATTAATCTTTTATAATCTTCAATAGTAAAATTTTCTAGATTCGCTTCATATCTCTCAAGCAAAACCCTATAGTCATTCATAATTCGTTTTATAGGTTTTAACTCAACCATCAATATCACCCCTTTTTATACAACTATATGGTATAGAAATCTGGAAGATCAATATAAGTCGAAATGAGATCAAACGTTTTCTTCATAACCATTTCACAATCACTAAGTACACTACGCAAATTCTGTTCCATATGATAATCTGGTACACAATGATACGTATGTGCCGGGTTATCACAAACCAACATGGAAGATTCTCTAATTGCACCCCAAATACCGTGTGCAAAATTAGTGGCATATTCGTAATATATTTCATATAATTCATCTTCGCCACATTTATGAAATTTTGTTTTTACACCTGTTTTGTCAAAATAACCAACACTCATATTGACAAAAGCTTCGTCCATATCCTCATTCACTATCAATTCCATCATTTTTTCATCAATTTGAGAATTATCTGAAATGGTATATTTCCCCTCTCGCAGTTTTTCCATCACCAATTTATATTTACCATTACCATAGGCTTTAAATCTTTCATAAATATCTTTCACTTCACATTCCTGATTCATCATGTATTTTAAATTGATATATGTCTCCAACATTGTTCTAAATAAAATTCTTCCGCCAACACCATTTTGCATCTGTTTTTCTACAATTTCTTGATATATTCTATAAATATAGCATATCGTTCCCATAATTACTGCATACTTATTTTCCATCTTTTTATCTTCATTGGTCGCAGAAAAATATTCTATTGTTTGCGTTGCGATTTTATAAAAGTCCATTGACATCTCCTCATCCCATACTATTACCAAAGGATTACATTCTGAGATTTTTCCCAGCACCTTCCATATTCTCTCAGAAAACTCTTTGCTGCAGTCTAAATTGCACAAACCTTGAAAGGTGGATCTTATAATGGGTCTATACGCTCTCATAACTTCATCTTCATGATTGTGTTTGTAATACTCAGTCAACGCGGTAGGAAGTATATCTATTTCACTTGAAATATACAATTTTCCCTTTAGTACATAAAACCAATCAACTATGAAGCATATATCGGTGCTCAACTCATCATAAAATCTATTCGTTTCCTTGGCAAGCTCCAAAAGTTCTGAAATATTATCATCAATACTCATAGAAAAATCAAAAAAGAAATCATAAAAAATCTCATTTATGTCCGGAGTAATTATCACTGTTAAAGGTAACAATATATTTGTTTCTACATACTGTGTTACGATTGACCAATACTTTTTTTGTTGTTCCTCAGATAGTTCAAAAATTTTTGATAGCTGTGGAATTGCAATATCATCACACTTCAAATCTTCAATGATAAGATATAAATTTTCAAGGCCTTTTTTTCTTCCTTGTTTCTTTATAATCAAACCAATCCAAAAAAATTCCGGTAACCAACATCTAGACCAACTGGAAAGGCGTAATGTTGATCCAATTCCGTTGGGATCTGTATATGGAGTATAAAATGTATCTCCATGTTTTATATGTTTTGATAATTCGATTTTATCCATAGATTATCCCCCTCACAATATCTTTCTCAAAAAGTCATGAATATCCATATATGCTATATCAAAGTAACATAATAACCAATTTAACAATTATTAATTGCAGGACATCAAATATGCATCCTAAGCTGTGAAAAAGTATTTACTGCCCTCTTTTCAATTTCAATCATATAATTCTTCATATAATCATAATCTGGCTCACCATGCAAATTTACAGGTAATAGTATATCTTTTCCCTTTACTTTATCCCATGTACACTTTTCATCATAGCTAAAATATTGCTTTACACACTTTTCAATTACTGTCGCTAAATAAAACAATGCTTGAACAGATATTTCCTCATATACAGGTTTCACTAAATATGCATCTTCTAAAACTCCCGTTTTCTGCGGTTGAGCATATACATCGCCAACTGCACTTGCACCATTTTGTACAATATCTATTGACATTTCAATATGCTCAAAATCGCATTCTCTGCCATAATACATAATACCATTATTATAATGCTTAGCATTTACCAACGGCAAATCAAATTCTTCCGTTCGTACAAGCGATACATCAAATGTCTTGCAAAAATCTTCTTTCAAGCACTTTAACTTAACCTTATCTACTATATCTTTTACCTTAAATGTCTTCCACATATCAGTATCTATAGCTTCCTGTTTTTGCAAAGTGATTTTTTTCATAGAATCAATTAACTTTTTCGCCTTGCATTCTACATTTCTCATATACTTATCCATAAAATTCCAATCTGGAGCACCTGTTGAATCAACTGGTAATTTAATGAACTCTTCTTTCAACAAATCAGGAAACAAACCATAATTATAGCTATATTTTTCGGCAAGTGTTCTCATACAAGAAATTACAAATTTACATGAGTATTCGGTAAGTTCTCTTGTGTCAATATAATAAATATCTCTACCTGAGCACCACTCTCGATCTTGATAAAAGAAATTCGCATTTTCTGCACCAAAGGAGATAACCCCTGAAGGGCTAACTTCAATATTATCCGTTTTCTTTACTAAATACTTTATTCCATTATTAAATTTACTTCTAACAACATAAGGGATACCATTTTCGTATTCTTGTACATCTTTTGTATGATATACTTTCGGCTTAATTATTTTTGGAAATAATTTACCTATTTGGTATTTTTCCCATGTTGATGTATCAATAACACTCACTGCAATTTACCGCCTTTCAACACTAATGTGGTAACATCATCTTCTTCAGACACTGAACTACTATATAAAATTTTCTGTAACAATTGTTCGTTAAATTCTTTTGAATCAATTCCCTGCTTGTACATTTCATAATCTAACATTGTTTTAACAAAGTCTTCTTCAAACACTTCAAATGGTCTTTCAGGCATCTGATATGACAGATGTTCTGCCGGATTAATTATCTGCCTTGTATTATACTTTGAATCCATCCCATCATGAATTGCTTTAATCCAATAATCCTCAATCGCTTCCCATCTATTTTTAATATCTTGTCTTCCCTGATTCTTTACTGTCTCAAGTCCATCTTCTCCAATATAATAACCAATAATATTCTGTCCATTTTGTGGCTTACCAGTTTCAAATACAAATATTGAAGTTGTAACACCACTAAAAATATTTTCTGGTAATTTAATTATAGTCTTTAAAGTATGATCTTTTAACACCTTATTTCCATACTTCTTATCAGTTAAATCCTTCTCCAATTTTTTGTCCGGCAAAATAAATGCACACTTTGTTCCAATTGGAACACTATCTAGTACATTCTTAACTATTGTCATGCATCCGTATGTCCTTTCAAAAGGAGGATTCATCAGAACTTTTGTTACGCCTTTACTCTGCGCTTCACCATCCAGTTTTACACATATCTTTTTTATCCATTTAATCGCATCTTCTTTGCGTGTATCTAATTGCTCTAAATTTGTTTTACCATCCTTATGAATTAACATATTTGCACATGCTAATGCATATATCTCTCTATCAAATTCTATTCCATACAATTGCTTTTCTTTTATTTCAATGGCTTTTTGAGTCTGAATACCTCCAGCCTCATTAATCATATTACACATAGCTTTTACTAAAAATGAACCACTGCCACATGCAGCATCTAAAACAATATCTGTTTGATCAATCTCAAGCAATCTATACATAAATGATGTAATATGATCAGGTGTAAATACTTGTCCTCTTTCCGATTTTCCTTTATAGCGATTAAATTCATTAAAGAAAATCGCCATAACATCCTCGCCATTCCATTTATCAGAATTTATTAAATTGGATATTTCTATCACCCAGTCTATAAAATTATCTATCGCCTCTTGATTATCAGTTGTATTCATTTTAATTTCTGAATAAACTTCACACAATAACTCTAATTTTTCATTTTGTTTTTTAGCAACTTTTAATGATTTGGATAACTGATTAAGTATCGTTTGATGGAATAACGAATATTCTGTTCCTTTATGTAGAATTGCCCCCTCTTTAACTGCGACCAATGCACATGCAGTAAAAATCATTCTATGATTAAGATTTTTTACACCAAATTCCTTATGCAAGCAATTATTAATTTTCATTGTTAAATCATAAATTCTTGTCTTATCTATAGTATCTGCAACAAATAATTTTGTATAATAATTCATTCTTTGAAGGACAGATGGAACAGATGGAACCTCTTCAAAATTCAAGAAAATTCTTGTATCCTTACCATTGTATAATATTCCAACAACTTTTGAGTAGTGTTTAGCAGCAATTTTTACATTCTTCAATACTTCATCTTCCCATTTTTGTTTTGATAAATCTTCTTTCTCAGATTTTGTTTCAAGTACTATAGCTACATCATTTTGATTATATGGCATATACCAACCATCCGGCTTATCACTTATACCAACAAAATCAGTAGTGTTTAGTCTCTTCCCCAATTCAATAAATGTTGTTAATTGTCCCACCCCTGAAATATATTCCGTTGTTTCTATATTAACTCCATAATTATTTGTAAAACCCAATGTAATTCCCGCTTGATTTCTGACTTCATCTTCAGTCCTGTACGTAGCCATAATATATCCTCCTAAATATCTGCTCCATTTTCTTCTAATCTTATATATATCGTAAGATATCATCACATTTTATTGTCTACTGTTCTTAATTTAAAATAACCTCATCATCCATTGAAACATCTTCAAATATTTTAGATGCCTGTCTTCTTAAAATTCCGTAGCAATATGCGATTCTGGAATGATGGTAGTCATTTTCATAACAAACCACCTTTTTTAAGTATAACAAAAGTACTTATAATTATCAAAATAATTGTAGTTATTTAATATAAAATTTTGAAATTTCAAACCTCAAATTTTATACTTAATTTCTGTGCAATACTAAATTCCAACATTCCTTTTTTCACTACCTCTCCAACTATCACTCCGCTTCTCACCCAGTCCTTCGCCAGATACGCACTCTGTGCCCACAGCCCCATTCGAACATCAATACATGGGATTCCCCCCTGAAACCCTGTATATTTTATAGGTGCTCCACTTTTTGGAGCCATTTTTACAAAAGTACTCCATTTATTGACGTCATTTTCTAAAAGGTGCTCCAAAAAGTGGAGTACCTATGTTATATCCAAAGGGTTTTAGGGATTTTTCCCTAACCGATACAACATTTTGCCCCGGATATCCAAAATGCGTATCTGGCAGAAGACACATCTAAATTCACCTGTGTCATTTTATGGTATAGAAATACCTTTTCGGCACGCAGAAAAACCGCCTGGATTTCTCCAGCCGGCTCCACTGCTCTATTCTTACTTATCTTCCTGCCACACACTCATATCATCCAACGCATCCAGCCACGCCTGCATCTCCCCGTTAAGCATCATCCTCACATACTCCACCGGGTTCTCAATCGCCAGTGCATCCATCTTCCCTTGGGAGTTAGGAGTGGTCCGAAGACCATGCTCCCATTTCCCACAATCCAGACTTACGATGCAGTTAGTATCATAGTAAATCACATTTACCGTATTATTCTGTTCGTTGTAAAATCCTCTTACTATTCTCATGACCATCCGCCTGCCTTTCTGTACCGCATCTCCGTTGCCATGTCCACCAGTTTGCTTTCCTGTTCCCCGGTAGCCTCCGCATTCAACATATCCGCCACCCGCTTCTGCTTGTTCGGATAGAGATGTCCATAGATATTCATGGTTGTATTCACAGAGTCGTGTCCCACTCGCTGTGCAATTACCAAAGGCTGCATCCCCTTCTCGATTAACAAAGCGATGTGACTATGACGAAGGTCGTGAACACGGATTGGCTTTAACTTCGCCAGTTCCGTCTTCTGCTTCATCTTCTTCTGGATTGCCCTGTCCGTAATCGGAAAGATTCTCTCCTCCGGCGTCAATCCATACTGCCTGCCCAGGAAGTTCTTCAATTCCTCCTGCAGAAACTTTAGAATGGTAATCTTGCGATTAGAGCTCTCCGTTTTCGGCGTTGTAATATAATCCGTCTGATTTCTCCGATAATACGTCTTGGAGATACTCACCGTCCCACTTTCAAAATCAATATCCTCACTTGTCAGTGCCAGCAGCTCTCCCACCCGATACCCAAGCCAGAACAACATCTGAAAGATAATCCGATACATCTCTTCTTCCTCCGTAAAGCCCTGTATGAACTGCTCATACTCATCCTTTGTCCAGAAATTCAATTCCTTGGCATTGGCACGCCCCATCTTATCCACCTTCTTGCAGGGATTCTCTTTCAGTTGATAAAACCGCTCTGCGTGATTGAAAAGGGCTGTTACCTGATTCTGTATCATCCTCAGATACGTTGGCTTATAGTCCTGATTTAAAAGTGCATTCTGCCACTTGATGATATCCACGGGAGTAATCCCATTCATCTGCTTCTCGCCAAAATAAGGAATAATCTTGGTTTCAAACAGTATCCGCTTCGTCATGATGGAACGCTCCTTCAGTCTCGGTGCCTTATCCTCAAAATACACTTCCACAAAAGAAGAAAACTTCATGTCCATGCTGGCACTCTGCTTCTGTAAAAAATCACGTTCCCACTGCTGGACATCCTTCTTGATCGCAAATCCCCGTTTCATCTTGGATTTACTCTCACCAAGCCAATCCTTATAGTTGCACTTACAAAACCAAGTGTTTCGTTTCTCGTCCTTATAAACCGGCATACTCATTACCTCTCTTTCTTGTAGCCGCCGTACCCGGAATGGCTCTGGGTATGGCATACAAGTTATCAAAGTTCATCTATTGTGCCTCGCTGTATCCGTAGCACTTCTTCTCGAAGTATGCTCTTGGAACGGAACCGGCTTTCGTAAAATAACCCTGTTCTTTCAGTTCCTTATTCCATTCACGAATAACAGCATAAGCGGTTGATTCTGCAATATCTAAAAGTCCTGCGACTTCCTTTACAGATAAATAGCGATTCGTCATTCTCCTTCCTCCTTTCCGTTAAGACTTATGTACTCGTTTGCACATGATTCTCACCTCCTGCTTAGTTATAGTAACCATATTGTTACTGTTTGTGTTTTTGATTATATAGTATCTTTTTTGTTTCTGTCAATAGAGCAGCGAAATTTTTTCATCCGCTATAAAAACCGCTCTATTTTATAAAATCTGTCACTCTATACATCCGGCTCTGCACTGTATCCCGTAATATAGACTTTTGTAACTATACAAACACGATTTCATTTGCCATACAGTAACATTTATGTTATTGTATCATCAGAAACGATATTGTTACTTTATGAAGTTGGAAGGAGATACACGATGGCTATTGGTGAACGAATAAAACGAATCAGAAATTTCCGCAAATTGACACAAGCCCAGCTCGGAGAAGCAGTAGGCTTATCCGATGTACGCATCCGGCAGTATGAGATAGGCAACCGCACACCCAAGGAAGAGATGATACAGAAGCTTGCAAAAGCCCTGAACTGTAATTATCGCTCCATCTACGAGCCTTCCCTCTACGCAGCGGAAGATGTGATGTACACTTTCTTTGAACTGGATGAACACTATGACATGAATTTGTACGAGGTTGCAAATCCCGATGATCCTACTGAGAAGCACATCGCAGTCGGTTTTGATTATTCTTTGTTGGATGATTTCCTGAGTAACTGGAAAAAGAAAAAAGAGGACTTAGCCTCTGGTAAAATTACCAAAGAAGAGTATTTTGAATGGAAGATTAACTGGCCTCATAAAAACGATTAAATATGAGGTGTATCCGAACCCATTTTGAGTGAAAAACTTGAAACGGGTTTCTTTTGCATTCGCTAATCTTCTTTGTAGAAACGTCACCTCGCCTGATGGCTCGGTCGTGGCATTCGCCACATCTTTCAAAGCTTAAAGATCCGTCTTATCGAGCAAGCTCGGACGCCGTATTTTTAAGCTTTTCAGACGTTTCTCATTGCTGACAAAAAAGAAGCCGCAACTCCTCATAAAATGAGGAATTGCGGCTTGCATTTAAGTTTCTATGATACGAAATCAAAGATTACTCGATGATTGTAGCAACACGGCCAGAACCTACGGTTCTACCACCCTCACGGATAGCAAATGTAAGACCCTGCTCCATAGCTACTGGATGAATCAGTTCGATAGTCATCTCTACGTTATCACCAGGCATGCACATCTCTGTACCAGCAGGTAACTCGCAAACACCGGTAACGTCAGTTGTTCTGAAGTAGAACTGTGGACGATAGTTGTTGAAGAATGGAGTATGACGACCACCCTCATCCTTTGTTAAAACGTATACCTGAGCGGTAAACTTATGATGGCAGGTAACTGTACCTGGCTTAGCCAGAACCTGTCCACGCTCGATCTGATCACGGCTGATACCACGAAGCAGAGCACCGATGTTATCACCAGCCATAGCCTCATCTAACTGCTTACGGAACATCTCGATACCGGTTACAACTGTCTTCTGAACGTCAGGCTTGATACCAAGGATCTCTAACTCATCATTTAAGTGAAGAACACCACGCTCTACTCTACCAGTTGCAACAGTACCACGACCGGTAATAGTAAATACGTCCTCTACAGGCATCAGGAATGGCTTATCTGTATCACGCTGTGGATCTGGGATGTATGAATCAATAGTATCCATTAATTCCATGATCTTGTCGCCCCATTCGCCCATTGGATCTTCCAGAGCCTTTAATGCGGAACCCTTAACGATTGGGCAGTCATTGAAACCATATTCCTCTAACTGCTCAGTAACTTCCATCTCTACTAACTCGATTAATTCCTCGTCGTCTACCATATCGCACTTATTTAAGAATACTACGATGTAAGGTACACCAACCTGACGAGATAACAGGATGTGCTCCTTTGTCTGAGCCATAACACCATCGGTAGCAGCTACAACTAAGATAGCGCCATCCATCTGAGCAGCACCGGTGATCATGTTCTTTACGTAGTCAGCATGACCTGGGCAGTCAACGTGTGCATAATGTCTCTTCTCTGTCTCATACTCAACGTGAGCGGTAGAAATGGTAATACCTCTTTCTCTCTCTTCAGGAGCCTTATCAATGTTAGCGAAATCTACAGCTGCGTTACCAGCAACTCTCTCAGATAATACCTTTGTGATAGCTGCTGTTAAAGTTGTTTTACCATGATCTACGTGACCAATGGTACCGATATTACAATGTGGTTTGGTTCTTTCAAACTTAGCTTTTGCCATTTTTTTAATATCCTCCTTAATTTGCGCCATTTCTGGCTTTCTTAGTTCACGTTAATAAACATCAGCTAGAAAATATTATATTCGATAATTCCAATATTTTCAAGCCTTTTATACTACCGATATTCCGCTTTTTCAGCGAAATATCGGCAGTCTCTATATACAAATATTCAAGAATAATTAACCCTTCTTAGCTGCCAGTACCTTATCCTGAACATTCTTTGGACACTTCTCATACTTCTCGAAGAACATTGAGTAGTTACCACGGCCCTGTGTAGATGAACGAAGCTCTGTTGAATAACCGAACATCTCTGCAAGCGGAACGAATGCACGAACAATCTTACCACCGCCGATATCATCCATACTGTTGATCTGACCACGCTTAGCATTTAAGCTACCGATTACATCGCCCATGTATTCCTCAGGCATTGTAACTTCAACCTTCATGATAGGCTCCAGTAATACTGCATCACCCTTTGCCATAGCATCCTTGAATGCCATAGAACCAGCGATATGGAATGCCATTTCTGAAGAATCGACTTCATGGTAAGAACCATCGTATACATCAGCCTTAACACCCAGTACCGGGAATCCGCCCAGAATACCGGCCTTAGCTGCTTCTTCGATACCTTCACCGATTGCTGGGATGTATTCCTTCGGAATTGCACCACCGACAACGGAAGAAGTAAACTCGAATGTCTGCTCGCCGTTTGGATCCATAGGTGTGAAGTGTACTTTACAGTGACCATACTGACCACGACCACCTGACTGCTTAGCATACTTGCTATCAACGTCAACAGCCTTGGTAAATGTCTCTTTATAAGCTACCTGTGGAGCACCTACGTTAGCCTCTACCTTGAATTCACGAAGCAGACGGTCAACGATAACTTCCAGATGTAACTCACCCATACCGGCGATAATGGTCTGACCGGTTTCTGTATCGGTATGAGCTCTGAATGTAGGATCCTCTTCAGCAAGCTTTGCTAAAGCTTCACCCATCTTACCCTGATCATTCTTTGTCTTAGGCTCGATAGCCAGCTCGATAACCGGCTCAGGGAATTCCATAGACTCCAGAATTACAGGATGCTGTTCATCACAGATTGTATCACCGGTTGTTGTAAGCTTGAAACCTACAGCAGCTGCGATATCACCTGAGTAAACCTTTTCAATTTCCTGACGCTTGTTCGCATGCATCTGAACGATACGGCCAACACGCTCTTTCTTACCCTTGGTTGCATTCAATACATAAGAACCTGAGTTCAATGTACCGGAATATACACGGAAGAATGCCAACTTACCAACGAATGGATCAGCCATGATCTTGAATGCCAGTGCAGCAAACGGCTCATCATCAGATGAATGACGAACAACTTCATTACCGTCCTCATCAACACCTGTAATATCAGGGATATCTGTAGGTGCAGGCATGAACTCGATAACGCCATCCAGCATCTTCTGAACACCCTTATTCTTATATGCAGAACCACAATATACAGGAACTGCTTCACATGCGATCGTTCCCTTACGAAGTACAGCCTTAAGCTCATCTACGGTAGGCTCTTCACCTTCCAGATACTTCTCCATAAGGTCATCATCTAATTCGCAGATCTTCTCTACCAGATTCTCATGCCATTTATCAGCTAATTCCTTCAGATCATCCGGAATCTCTGTGATCTCGATATCTTCGCCCTTATCATCCTTGTAATAATAAGCGTCCATCTCGAACAGGTCAATCAAACCAATGAAATCATCTTCCTGACCGATTGGAATCTGTACAGGAATTGCATTCTTACCCAGACGATCAATGATAGTCTGAACAGAATAGAAGAAGTCTGCACCCATTTTATCCATCTTATTGATGAATGCCATACGAGGTACGTTGTAGGTATCAGCCTGACGCCATACATTCTCTGACTGTGGCTCAACACCGGCCTTGGCATCGAATACACCAACAGCTCCGTCCAATACACGAAGGGAACGCTCTACCTCTACAGTAAAGTCAACGTGGCCCGGAGTATCGATAATGTTGATACGATGCTCTAAAGCACCTGGCTTCTTCTTATGATGATCCTCTAAGGTCCAGTGACAGGTTGTTGCTGCAGAAGTAATAGTAATACCTCTCTCCTGCTCCTGCTCCATCCAGTCCATGGTAGCTGTACCTTCATGAGTATCACCAATCTTATAATTAACACCGGTATAATATAAGATACGCTCTGTCAGAGTTGTCTTACCAGCATCTATATGTGCCATAATACCGATATTTCTGGTTCTCTCCAATGGATATTCTCTTCCACTCAAGGTATTTTCCTCCTTATTTTTATGGATATGCAATTAACCAGATTAGAATCTGTAATGAGCAAATGCCTTGTTTGCTTCTGCCATCTTGTGCATATCTTCCTTCTTCTTTACTGATGCACCTGTGTTGTTAGCTGCATCCAGAATCTCCTTTGCAAGTCTCTCTTCCATGGTCTTCTCACTTCTCGCACGAGAGTAAGTTGTGATCCAGCGGAGACCCAAAGCCTGACGTCTGTCAGGGCGAACTTCGATAGGTACCTGATAGGTAGCACCACCGATACGTCTTGCCTTTACCTCAAGTAATGGCATGATGTTGTTCATTGCTTCATTAAATACTTCCAAAGCATCCTTACCGGTTTCCTCAGCAACACGGTCAAATGCACCGTAAACGATCTTCTGGGCAACACCCTTCTTACCGTCTAACATGATGTTATTGATCAGCTTAGTAACCACTTTATCCTTGTAGATTGGATCTGGAAGTACATCTCTTTTCTGAATATGTCCTTTACGTGGCACGGTTCTTCCCTCCTTAATAAATATTGAAAGCTAATAATATTATTTAGCTTAAAGGTACTCACACCCGGTTACTACGGGTATGTTCGTGCGGATTATGCTTACATTTTATCTATATAGGAAAAACATAGCCTACTCCAGCACTATTAAATTTTAGACACTACATTAGTCCTGACGGTCTATTTAGCATCCTTAGGTCTCTTAGCACCATACTTAGAACGAGCCTGACGTCTCTTAGCAACGCCTGCTGTATCCAAAGTACCACGAATGATATGATATCTGGTACCTGGAAGGTCCTTTACTCTACCACCACGGATCAGAACAACGCTGTGCTCCTGAAGGTTATGACCTTCTCCTGGGATGTAGCTGGTAACTTCGATTCCGTTAGAAAGACGAACTCTGGCGATCTTACGAAGAGCAGAGTTAGGCTTCTTAGGAGTAGCTGTCTTAACAGCGGTACAAACTCCTCTCTTCTGTGGAGCAGAAGTATCTGTAGGCTTCTTCTTTAATGAGTTGTAACCCTTCTGAAGAGCTGGTGCAGTAGACTTTGCTTCAACAGTCTGTCTTCCCTTTCTAACTAACTGGTTAAATGTTGGCATGTTTTTCACCTCCTGTGATTATAATAGTATTGCCCGATTTTTCGGACTTTAAAAGCACGCGTAACCTATTTACGCATGCTTTATCATTATATCTGTGTAATTTTATCCTGTCAAGCATTAATCCATAACTTTTTGCCTTTTTGCCTTCGTATCACAAATCGCTGCATCTCCACTTGTATAGATATGGATAATTGATTTTTTGCAAATAATATGGTTGTTCTGTTACATGAGACCAATCTTTCTTCTTCCAACTTATCGTTAATAATTCGTATACCAGATTTACTTCTAACGTTTCCTGACTTTGCAGCACGGGATGCAACGTTCTTGTATCCTCATTCCATTCCAGATATTTTTCCAAATCAATTCCATTTGAATATCCCATAGTTCCTATATATAATGAGGTAAGATCTACTTTCACTTCTTCTTTTCCGGTGTTTTTCAATTGAACGGTCGCTATATAATTATATCCCTCAAATGCCGTTTCGTCCGGTCTGTCTTTTTCTGTTTTAAATGGAACAAATTCCTGATTTACAACCGTCATTTCAACATTTTGCTGTAATTCACCGCTTTCACCATACTGAGTCTCAATTATCGTTTCCTCCGGAAATCGATGATTAATATAGGAAATGCGCCATATAATGCCACCTATACAAATAGCGCTCAGTACCGCACCGATTATAATCTTATTTCTGTTCTTTCTGATCATGTACCCCCGCTCCCCGTATCTTTCCATTTTCGATTTCAATCAATTCATCTGATAGCATATTTAATGTCTCTCTATCATGAGAGGCCAAAACGATTAAGGCGCCCCGCTCTTTTTGCCTTTCGATTTCTTGTTTTAACACCATAACCGAATGTTCATCCAAGGCATTGGTTGGTTCATCCAGCAAGATCATATCTGGTTGTTCCATAAATGCAGCACACAATCCCAGTTTCTGTTTCATTCCCAGTGAGAATTTTCGATAATGCTTTCGTTCCCCGGGATCAAGGTCAAATTCCCGCATGATTGCTTCAATCTCATTTCTGCCGATTTTCTTTTTAATCTGACTAAGCGCATATAAATTATCATATCCACTGAATTCCGGCAGAAATCCAGGATTTTCTATCAGCACTCCTACACTGGGTGGAAATGATATATCCTTTCCCAGCACCTGACCATCAATTACCACCTCACCTTCGGTTGCATAAATCAATCCGCAAAGCAACCGCAACAGCATCGTCTTGCCGGAGCCATTTACCCCTCGCAATCCATATACTTTTCCCGATATAAATTCCAACGAAATATTCTCAAGCACCTTATCCTTTCGAATGATTTTTGAGCAATTATTTATGTTAACTTTCATCCTATATTCCCTCCATGATATCTTTCTTTGTTATCCTTTGATATCCTATCAGATACGATATGATACAAATAGAAATGCATAACAATCCTGTCTTCCACCAGTCTTCCGAACATCCAAGGAATTCGCTTCGGGAGAGCATCGTTGCATTACCAATAATCCCCCATCCGTATACAAAATTTGCTATGAATAAATATCCAAAAGAAATCACAATACTCATCTGCATTCCAAGGAACATAGCACTGACTTCCTGTAACATATGAAGCGTTATACAAACCAATAACGGCATAATGATCACATGAATCCAGAATTTCAAACTATTTTCGGATATATCCAATGCCAAATGCCTGTATATCCCATCCAATTCTCCAAATCCTTCTGTCATCCGAGGCAAGCCTTTTCCTATTCCTGTTGCAATATCAAAGGCAAGCCATAGTCCACCCATATAAATCATAGTATTCAATATCAAGCGACAAACTATCTGACTCCAGATTTTACTTCTTGAGGTCTGTTCTATCACCCACATATAAGGATAGTCCTCATTTCGATTCGTACATCTCAACAGCAATATATACAGAACACTATGAATCCAAAACCACAACCCGGGTATCCGGATTATAGTTCCTGAAGTGTATTCTCTGATCGGTTCCCTTCCATACCAAAGCAGGACGTACAAATTCTGAATATTCAGTGCATACTGCCCACCTGTTTCTTTCAAAAAGTTCAGTTGCAATATGATACCAAGAATTAAAAACATTATAAAAAATATCAAATATTTCCAACTATTTTCTTTTAATAATCTTTGTACAAATAACACTAACCCCTCCTATAAGCAGCACACTGACAACCGGAATGATCCAGGCAGACAGTTTAGACCCCATACTTATTAAAAATCCGCTACTGCGATATAATAGATAAATCGGACGGCAGCGGTATTCTATTTCTCCTCCTACATACAATATCAAGGCCAGGCTCCAAAACGCTCCGCCTTTAATCAGCCATACGTATTCCACCAAACTAATTGTAAATAGGAATATAATATGCAGCACCAAAAGCATCATGATCACTTTGGGCCAGGGTATATGCAAAGTTCCTCCATAACTACTACAAAACCAGCTCGTAGTTGAGTCCCAATTACATATTTCTTTTCCCTGTACCTTTCCCCAGAATCCAAGCAATCCAAGCTGAATCAAAAGTATAGATATAATACCGGGGCCTGCCATGGCAAGACATCTATGTAACATATCAAGATCTGATTTATACCGAAGTCTCCAGTTTATTCCCTGTCTTCTATCATAAACTCTGTAATTAAACAAAAGAATAACCGGAGTCATAAACAGAAGCCGTTCATTTATATAAGTCCCTATCAATAACACATCTGCCACACAACTGACCCCTCTTTGCAAGATAACCGGAGTCACCAGAAATAGAAAACAGCTATACCAGAATATGTAGAATACTATCAATAACCACAATTCTCTCCAGACCGATTTAATATACATCGCATTCCTTCCCCTGCTTATAAGTAATCACAATTAACAATAGCGTGATTATTAACATGATCAGATATTGTATCCAATAATTACAACTTGTTTCTCCATTCAGAAATCTCATTGGTGCCAGCTCTGCGTGTCCTATCAAATTCAAAAAAGAAAACAAAAACAGATGATATATAAATGGCATAATTCCAACCAAAATTCCTTTATTTGTGGCATGTGCCAAAAGCATAGATAATACTGCCATCATACCACCATATATTCCATTTAAAACCATAAATAATATAGTGTACATCAGGGGATGTGTATAAAATAATACATGCCATATATTTTTTACGCCAACCAAAGTATATCCCCCTATCAGCTGTGGGTGCTTCAATGGAAAGCAGCACGCAACCATCAGAAATTGTACAATAAGCGGAATCATAACTGTAACCATACCGCTCAGGAATATCATGATCAACTTCATCCGCATATACCGGGCACGCTCCATGCGTACATTCAAATTCTTCATCCATCCGGATGTCCTATCGATATGATAAGTCATTGCATACGGCAATACCGCCAATATTGGAATAAAAAGCAGAAATAAATATTCCGGAGTTGAAAATACGTCATTGTTCATCCACATTTCATATGCAGTCGGTATGTATATTTCTTTTTCACCCAAGGCACTAAAATCATATACCTGTTCCCACATTTTATATACCGGCAGATCCCATTTTAAAAAGTGCCAGATAGCTAATGCCATGCCAATACCCAACGACAAATAAAGCCCCTTGGAACGAGCCAAACGTTTCAACTCAATTCTCCACATATCGTAAAAATCCTTTCCATATATCTCCCTCAACAGCACCGGATGCTGCTACACCACTTATACTCGGATTTAACACTATATAGAATGGCTTATCCTGTCGGAATAAATGGTCTTCATCTTTGAATGCTATTTCAAATTCTTTCGTTTCTCCATAATTTAAATCCACTACATAAGGTCCTGTCTCCGCCGGGCCATCCACATATCCATCACCTCCGGTTCCATATACCTCATAACCTCCAATCAGTTCCTGATCTTCATTAAAGAAGAGGAGATGTGCATTCTGAACCGGATACTGTGAAATCCCCTCCTTATATACATAAGGCAAAAATTCCTCCGATGCCGTAACTTTCATGTGAAACACAACACATGGCTCATCCATCTTCTGCCCTATACTTCCGGAGTCTCCATACGGAAGCCTCCAATCCCCATATTCCTGTATATACTCCATAGAAAGCATTTCCAATTCGTATCCTGCAACCTCTAACACCGTTCCTTCCTCCAATCCTGAAAGGCCTGTTTCTCTCTTTATTTTGAAGTAAGGATCTTCCATATAAGATTCTTGTGTACTGGTCCCATATTCGCCAGTACCTTCTGAAACGTCCGACGAGGTGGCTGTCTCCGTTTGTTTCACCTTATTTTGTTTTGAAATATAATCATATCCGACCTTTCCTATACAAGCCAAAATTCCAAGTCCAACAATTATAATGCTGATGATCAGCCATCTACTCGTCCGTTCCATATCGTTCCTCCTTATATACTATCCGGGCTCCAATATCCTTTTATCAGGCACGCATCATGAGACTCCGGCTGAATCACTAAATATGCAAACTCATAACCCCTTTCATTAACATAATTAGGCAAATATCTTGCCTCGCCTATGCCTACACGTATATAACCTTTTACCGTACAATCATTAAAGCTAATTGCTGAAGGGTTTTCTGCAAAATAATGAAGCCCTGCCACCTTAATTAAATGCACACAATGATCCGATGTATTCTTTGCATAGGCGGACGAATCATCTTCCTTCTTTCTTGTAGCAGTCGCTACATCACCACCATCACCAGAATAATTAAAACGATATATGTGATCCGTAATATTTGCTGCACACACATTATATACACTACTTCCAAAATCAATAGCAATTACACTAATTGCAATTACCATCATCACTACAAGTCCTTTTTCTTTCATAAATAAAACCCCTTTCTCATTTCAATAATACAAGATGACGTCTATCTCTATTTTCACTTTATCATGCTTTTTTCTCGAATTCTACCCTTTTGACATGAATGGTCTATATATGTCACAAATGGACTTCTAACCGTTTTGATATTCTTCAAATTTCCTTTTTACATCTATCCTCCTGTACCGACTCAACGGAATTCTCTCTTTATTTTTCAAAACAATATGTTTCAGCTCAATATTATCTATATATATCATGTTCACGAAATAACTTTTATGCACTTGTATGTAATCCATCCCCTCCATCTGCCTTATGCAGTTCTTCAACGTTCCGCGAATTCTTTTTACAGTTCCATTTCTCATATGAAACTCTAGAACATGACCATATACTTCTATATACATATATTCGTTTTGTTGTTTCCCTCCATTCAACGCTTCTTCATTCCCTAATTCTTTTTTTAGATAAATATCCCTCTTTTGCTTCTCTGTTGCCAATACAACCATACTATAATCTGTTTCATTTTTTAATTTTTCCTTTAATAATTCCTCGTTTCCAAATACATCGATTTGAATCTGCCACCTACCAGATTTCTCCACATCTCCATTAAGTTCATAGAGAAATGTGTTTTCCAGTTCTTTCTCCAACATCATAATCTGATATACCATTTTTTAATTTTTCCTTTACCTTTCCCAGCACGCGTCATTTCTTCCTGTCCCCCACAGGCCACTCTATAAAAACTATATCATATATTCTATATACATGCAAGATTTATATTTTTAGACGCTAAAAAGGCAGAATTGATCCATTCTGCCTTAATTACTATTATTTATTATAATCCGAACATCTCCCGGCACAGTCTCCTGCCGGTCTCCGTCCGGAAAATATTCTTGTATGCATGTTCAACCGCACTTAACGGCATCTGATTCTCCTGCAGATTCACCAGAAAATCCGCCTCCACCAGAATCTGATAATCCCTGCCATCAATATCGGAATAGGTGTGATGATGTCCTACCAGATAACACACCCGTTTAATAACAGAACCTTCACACCCCAGATTCACCAGCAGCTCCTTTGCCAGATCCGGTCCCAATTCTTCCTGATGTTTTCCATTGCTGTCACCATAGATTCTCTCAGACTCCAGAATCCCGATATCGTGTACATAGGCAGCAATTTCCAATGTATACAACTCGTCCTCTGCAATATTCTCTAACTCTCCGATTAACTTTGCAAAGGCATGTACCTTTACAAAATGCTGAATTCTTCTTGCATCTCCCCGATCAAATTCTATCATCGAAACAAACACATCATTTAACTTCATTTCGTCAACCGTCCTATTCCAGAAAATACTTTTCAATCACCGGCACCAGACCATCCTCGTCATTCGAACCGGTAATCACATCTGCCGCTTCCTTTACTACATCTTTTGCATTGGACATCGCTACGCCCACTCCGGCATATCGGATCATGGATATATCATTATATCCGTCTCCGCAGCAAACAACATCCTTCTGCTCGATTCCCAGCACATGGATCAGTCGATCCAGAGATGCCGCCTTATCTATATTCTGAGGCATGACCTCCAGAAAATAATCCTCGGATTTAAAAATACTCAGTTCCTGTCCGTAACGTTCCAACAGTTCATCCTCGCATTTCTTAATCTGCACCGGATCGCCGGTATACAGACATTTATTGATCGGGAAGTCAACCGCCTTTACAAAGTCATCCACCCGCCGGACCTTCAGATGATTGATCCGTGCCTCCAGCTCTGCATACTCGTTCATCTCGGTTTCAACGATTACCCACTCATTCTGATAGGTAACCAGTGACAGATTGTACCGGTATGCCGCCTCCAGAAGCGGTGCCAGATATCTATGATCCAGTGTCTGCTGAAACAGAACCTCCTGTGTTTTCCAGTCCAGAATCTTTGCACCGTTAAATGCCAGTACATAGCCTCCGGTCTCTTCCAGCCGAAGTGCCTCTGCCACCTGCCGGATGCCTCCGGTCGGCCTGCCGGATGCCAGCGCTACTACATGTCCTCGTTCCTGAAGCTTCCGGATCGCCTCACGGGTCTTCGGTGTTACTTCTTTTTTTGAATTCGTCAGTGTTCCATCCAGATCCAACACCAGTATTTTTCTGCTCATCTTATATCTCCTGCTCTTTATCTATTCTTCCGTTGTCCCCGGCACAAATTGAATCATATTCCATGCATCTTCATTTACATTCTTTGAGAACTTCCAGCCACTGTCAATTTCCTTTAAATAATCCTTATAGACCTGTGTGAAATATTCCTTCCGCAGTTCTGTCTCCAGCTCCTGTTTCTTATTCTGCGTTGCCTCGGCATCGGTCAATGCGATCATCTGAATCACATGATATCCGTACTGACTTTCCACCACTCCGAGATAATCACCATCCTTCATGGCATAGATCCGGTCTGCCAGCTCCTGTCCGTACTGATCCACATACTCCTCATACGACATAGTATAGAAATTAGACTCTGTGCATCCATACTCATATGCAGCCGTTTCAATATTCAGAGAATCATCTTCACTGGTAATCCGGCTGTACGCCTCTGCCGCCTGTGTCTGTTTGGCACTCTTCTCTTCCTCGGAAACCGGTGTGAAATTACCTTCTCCTTCTTCCGTATAGGTCGGGAAATACAGGTCATAAATTTTCGTCTGCCGGCACTGTTCATCCGAGATTTCTACCTTTCCCTCCTGCATGATCCTGTCATACACCTTGGAGGCAATCGCATTCTCCTGATATACCTGTACCGCCAGTTCCTGTGTCACTCCGGTTTCTGCCTTATCCGCATCTGTCAGGCCACTGATAAACTCCTGTGCCTGCTGATCGATCTTATCCTGCTCCTCCTGTGTCAGTGCCACACCATAGCTTTCCGCCTTTTTGCAAAGCACCTTCACCTGAAGAATCTCTTCTACTATATCTTCCTTAGTGATCGTTTCTACCGTCTGCGTATCGCCATCTTCATTCTGCAGCTCTACCGTCCAGATACCGGTTCCGTAGTTCTTCTCATATTCCTGCTGGATCGTCTTGGCATAAATCCATACTTCACCCAGATATACAGTCTCATCTCCAACCGTAAATGCCTTTATCTGTTTTACCGTATCCTCATTCTTGCCGGTCCCACACCCTGTCAGCAGCAGTGCAAATACCGATAAAAACAGAATCAGTCTCCGCTTCTTCCCTCGCATAGATGACCTCCATCGCTACTCTTATACAAAATCCTGGAATGTAAATGCATTCCAAACCTTCTCAACAACATCGCTATCCTGAATAAAGAATCCGTCAAACCAGCTCTGTTCCTGATCCTTCACTGCCTGCTGTGCATTGTACTGCTGTACCATACCTGTATATTCATCATCTTTCTGGCTTACCATATGAACAATGGTATAGCCAAAATCTGTTTCCATAACATCACTGATCTGTCCATCTTCCAGCTGATATGCCTCTTTCAGGCTCTCTGTGGTTGCATGTGTTGTGCCGGATGTCGATGACAGATCATATTCATCGATCAAATCCTCGAAGCTTTCCCCGTTTTTCGCTTTTTCCAATGCTTCCTCTGCCTTTGCCTTCGCAGCTGTAATTTCATCATCAGACAATTTCTTATAATTACCGTCTGAGTCTGTTACTGCATTCCCGGAATCATCTACTTCAACGGTCAGAAATGCTAATGTTTCAATCGTTCCGTATTCTACAACGTCTCCCGTAGACATTGAATCTGACTGCAGCTGTTCCTCCATTTTACTGATCATCTTATACTGGGTATAGACTTTCTCAAGTGCTTCATCCGTCAATCCAAACTTCTGCAACTTATCCGCATCATGACTTTCCTTATACTGGGCAATCATATTGGAAACTTCTGCTTTATCAGAATCATCTAACGTAATTCCCATCTCCTCCGCTTTCTGATAAAGGATCATTGCCTGTCTGATCTGCAGTAATAGCTGTGCTTTCATCGCGGCATCCAGGGTATCATAAGACTCATTATATTTCTGAGTCACATCGGTTCCTTCACTGAGTCCCATCGCCTCAACCAGTGCGATCGCATAATAATTCACTGCATCCAAATAAACATCCTGATCGCCAACCTTCAATACCAGAACCTTAGACGGATCGTTTCCGTTACTTCCACTCTGCGATCCGGAACCCTGACCGTCTCCTCCGTTGGATCCGCAGCCGGTCAACAATGTGGCAATGCCCATTGCCATTATCATAATCATTGCTATTATCTTCTTTTTCATCCGTGATACTCCTTTTTATAATTTGTTTCTATACTACCACTCTTACTGTCGATCTATCAATAGATGGACCTCATTTATCACACTTTCGACACAATTTAAGCGTTCTTTCTTATTTATACCCTTCACATTCAGCACAAATGTAGGCTCCTTTGTCACATTCATCTTCATTTTGCCCCGATACTGCTTCATGAACTCGTCGATTCGTTCCGTCTGTACCTTCGCCTTCGGATACATCACGAAATGAAGTGCATCACCCTTTTCTGAAATCTCGGCAATATAGGCATCATGGGCTTTCGCCTTCAGCAATGCGATCTGAAGCAGATTCATAACTGCCACCGGTGGCTCGCCGAACCGATCCGTCAGCTCATCCTGCATATCCTCCAATGCTTCCTGACCGGCAATACCTGCAATCCGCTTATATAATTCCAGCTTGGTAAACTCATTCTTCACATAAGTAGCCGGAATATAGGCATCGATCGGCAGATCGATCGTGGTCTCAAAGGTCTCCTCTACCACTTCACCCTTCTGCTCCCGGATAGCGTCATTCAACATCTTGCAATACAGATCATATCCCACAGCCTCCATATGCCCGGACTGGTCTTCACCCAAAAGATTTCCGGCTCCCCGGATTTCCAGATCCCGCAATGCGATCCGATAGCCGGAACCCAGATCCGTAAACTCCCGGATAGCCTGTAACCGTTTCTCCGCGGTCTCCTTCAGCATCTTATCCTTCCGATACATCAGAAATGCAGAAGCCCGGCGGTTAGACCGCCCCACTCGCCCCCGCAGCTGATAAAGCTGCGACAGGCCGAAATTCTCAGCATCCTGAATGATCATGGTATTTACATTGGAAATATCCAGACCGGTTTCAATAATGGTCGTTGTAACCAGTACATCGATCTCTCCGTTAATGAACCGGTACATGATCGTTTCCAGCTCCCGTTCCTTCATCTGCCCGTGTGCATAAGCGATTCTGGCCTCCGGCAACAGCTCCTGCAGCTTCGCCGTTACCAGATCAATATCATTCACCCGGTTATACACATAATATACCTGACCGCCTCGCGCCAGCTCCCGGTTGATCGCCTCCCGCACCAGCTCCGGATTATATTCGAGCACGTAGGTCTGAATCGCCTGCCGGTCTACCGGCGGTTCCGCCAGAATACTCATACTGCGGATTCCGATCAGACTCATGTGGAGCGTTCTCGGAATCGGAGTTGCCGTCAGGGTCAGCACATCCACATCCTTCTTGATCTGCTTGATCTTCTCCTTATGAGCAACACCAAATCGCTGTTCCTCATCAATGACCAGCAATCCAAGGTTCTTATATACCAGATCCTTGGATAATAGCCGGTGTGTTCCGATCACAATGTCCACCGAACCGTCCTTCAATCCGCTGATGATCTTCTTCTGCTCGGTCGGTGTACAGAACCGGGACATCATCTTAACGGTCACCGGATAATTCCGCATCCGTTCCAGAAATGTTGCAAAATGCTGCTGCGCCAGAATCGTAGTCGGAACCAGATATGCTACCTGCTTGCCATCCTGCACTGCCTTGAATGCCGCCCGGATCGCGACCTCGGTTTTACCATACCCGACATCCCCGCAGATCAACCGGTCCATGATACGATGACTCTCCATGTCCTCCTTCGTCTCAGCGATCGCCCGCAGCTGATCATCGGTCTCTTCATAAGGAAATGCTTCCTCAAACTCTTTCTGCCATACGGTATCCGGAGAATATGCAAAGCCTTCTTTCTCCTGCCGTACCGCATAGAGATTCACCAGTTCTTTCGCAATGCCTGCCACATGTCCTTTTACCCGGGTCTTCGTCGCCTGCCATGCCGTACCGCCCAGCTTATCGATCTTCGGTCGGGCCCCATCCTTGCTGGAATATTTCTGGATCAGATCCAGCTGGGATGCCAGAATATATAATTTACTGTTATCCTTATACTCAATCGTGATATAGTCCTTTGCGACCTTATCAACCTCTATCTTCTCAATTCCACGATAGATACCGATTCCATGATTCTCATGAACCACATAATCACCCACGGAAATATCCGCAAAGCTGTTAATCTTCTCTCCGCTGTACTGTGGCTTCATCCGCTTCCTGCGGCTCCGCTCTCCGGTCTGGAAAATATCACCTTCACTTACGACTGCCAGCTTCTCGTCCGGGAATTCAAATCCCTTATTCAGTCTACCGGCTGCTACCATGACTTCTCCGGGCTGAAGCTCCCGATCCAGTGTTTCACTGTAAAATGCCGAGAGCTCATAGTCATCAAACTCTGCCGCGATCCTCTGTGCTCTGGTGCCGGAAGAACAGAGAATGATTATCCGGTATTTCTTCTTTTTCCACGCCTGTACATTCTTCACCAGAAGCTCGAAATGATTGTCATAGGACTGTACCTGCTTTGATTCCCACCGGATCGTCGGAATCTTTCCCCATTTCTCTTCCAGATTCTGCATCAATGCGGTATTTAGGACTGCCGACCGGTTCTCCAGCCGATGCCGGACATCCTCCATATTTAAAAGCAGTTCCATCTGCCCCGGAAGAATATAACCGCCCTCCAGTCTGGTCTTCATATTTTCCTGAAACTCCAGCTGATATGCATCCGCACTCTCTTCGATCCGCTTCGGTTCGTCTATAAATACACAGGTGTCCTCCGGAAAATAATCCAGAATCGACACCAGATTGCTGTAGAAATAAGGCAGATAACTGTCAATACCCACTGCTTCATGCAGCTCTGTTAACTCCTCCCGAAGTGAAGCGATCGTCCGGTTCAATCTGGCATATGCCTCTGTCTGAAACGTCTCCTTCAATGCCTTGGCGCATTTCTTATGCTCTGTCTCAATCTTCTTCAGACCTGCCGCGATCCGGCTGTCACTCAGTACGATCTCTGTTGCCGGATAGATCAGAAGCTCTTTCACTTCCTCAATCGAGCGCTGGCTCTCCACGTCAAAGCTCCGCAGGGAATCCACCTCATCGCCCCATAACTCTATCCGATACGGACAATCCTCTGTCAGCGGATAAACATCCAGAATGCCGCCACGGACTGCATACTGTCCCGGCTCCTCTACCGCATCCCGTTTCTCATAACCGAATGCCGTCATGATCTGGCTGAACGCCTGCACATCTACCGTGTCTCCCACCCGGATCAGATGCCGGTTCTTCTTTAAATGCTCCGGTCCCGGAACCCGTTCCATCAGAGCTTCCACCGGGAAAATGATCGTAGAAGCTTCCTCTTCTACGATCCGTTTCAGAATCTCGATCCGCTGTCTGACGATTGCATTTCCATGTACATCCGCACTGTAGAACAGCACATCCTTAGCCGGATATACATACACGTTCCGGTCAAAGAAGCGGTAGTTCTCTTCCAGCTGTTTTGCCCGCTGCTCTCCATATGTGATGATCAGTCGATATTTTTTGTCTGCTCCCAGACAATGAATGGCACAACTAAAGGCGGTATCTGTCAAACCAGATACCGCTGTAAAGCCTTTTCGGTTCATCGCCTGCAAGATTGCCTGATAAGACTTGCTCTCCCTAACAGGCTCTGTCATTGCTTTCATTTTGATTACCTTCCATTTATTCGATTCATTGCTGCTTCCACTCCCTGTGAAACTATGATCTTCACCGCTTCACAGGCAGTTTCCCGTCCTGCCTCGATCTCCGGCAGCTCTTCTTTTGGGAACCGTCCCAGGACATAATCCGCCAGATCCCAGTCCTTCGGCTTCGCACCGACTCCGACCCGAATCCTCGGAAATACCTGTGTTCCAAGATGTGCAATAATATTCTTCATCCCGTTATGTCCACCGGCACTGCCTTTTGCCCGGATTCGCAACTTGCCTACATCCAGATCAATATCATCATAAATGATGATCACATCCTCTTCCGGATCTACCTTATAGAAATTCACTGCATCGACAACGCTTTCTCCACTCAGGTTCATATAGGTCTGTGGCTTTAAGAGGATTACCTTTTCGCCCTCGATCATTCCTTTCCCGCAGATTGCCTTGTGCTTCTTCTCGTTCATACTTATATTATATTTATCAGCCAGCTTGTCTATCACCGAAAATCCAATATTATGTCTCGTTCCTTCGTATTCCTTTGTCGGATTTCCAAGTCCTGCAATGATCTTCATATCGGGGTTCTCCTTCTGAATCATCCTGTCTCTAATCTATGCTACATCTGTTTTCCTACATCAGTTAAATGTACCACAGCTTTTGATAAATTACAAGGGAGGCATTTTCATGCCTCCTTTTCCCGGCCTACCGGTGATTTATAATCTCTGCTGCCTCTGCCAGCTGTTCCGTTGTATTCACTCCACGAGTTTCATCCGCATTCTCCGTAGCCATTGCTCCCACAACAATACCGCCGGTCCGGTTCTCCCGGTTAATGATCTCTATCGTATCTGTCAGATAGTATTCCTTCTGTGCATTCTCATTCTTCAGCTTCGTCAGGCTGTCTGAAAGTGCCGCAGACTGAAATACATACATGCCGGAATTGATCTCCCGGATTGCCTGCTCCTCCGGTGTGGCATCCTTCTGCTCCACAATTCGCAGAAAATTCCCTTCTGCATCCCGCACGATTCTTCCGTATCCGGTCGCATCCTCCAGAATCGTTGACAGCACCGTTACCTTTAGATCATATAACCGGTGATAGGCGATCAGTTCATCCAGTGTCTTACCGGTAATGATCGGCGTGTCTCCACACAGGATCATGGTATCGCCCTCCGTACCGATAAAGTCCATGGCACATTTCACTGCATGACCGGTACCCAGCTGTTGCTCCTGCAGCACATAGATAACACCATCTCCCACTCGTTCCTTCACCAGCTCTGCCTTATGGCCAACCACCAGACAGATTTCTTCTGCGCCTGCCGCTCTTGCCGCTTCTATTACGTATTCTACCATTGGCTTTCCGTTGATTTCATGCAACACCTTTGGCAGATCCGATTTCATACGGGTGCCTTTTCCTGCTGCTAATATCACTGCTTTTAACTTACTCATGTCTATCCTCTCCATTGCTTTCTGTTGCCGGATTTTCTGATGCTTCTTCTACATCCACATCACCGATTCCCTCTGCCATTGCAGCCTCGTCTGCTTTCAGAGTTTCCTCGTCTCCGATATCTACGGCCTTCATTTCTTTCTTCCGGTAAATAATATCATAAAATACCGGAACAATAAACAATGTCATTAATGTACCATAGGTCAAACCGCCGATGACTACGATTGACATACCCTTGCCCATCTGGGATGCCATATCGTTACTGAATGCCATGGTAGACATTGCAAGGATGGTTGTCAATGCCGTCATCAGGATTGGTCTCATACGGGTCTTACCGGTTTCAACCAATGCTTCCCGCTTCTCCATACCGCCGATTCGAAGCTGATTTACATAATCCACAAACACAATACCATTATTTACAATGACACCGGACAATACCAGGAAGCCCATCAGGCAAATCAGTGAGATTTCTTCCCCGCTGATCAGCAATGCCAGAAAGCCTCCCGTAAATGCAAGCGGTATTGTCAACAGCACGATAAACGGAGATACCAGATTCTGGAACTGTGCCACCATAACCAGATAGATCAGCACGATTGCCAGCAGGATCATCAGAAGCATATCCTTTAACGCATCATTCACGGATTCACTTTCGCCACCGATCTTAATCGTAATGCCATCCGGAGCCTGATACTGATCCAGCTTATCCTGTACCTGTCTTGCCAGAAGCGTCGTATTATATCCATCCATCGTTGCTGCGGTAACACTCAGATACCGTGTCTGATTCTCACGGCCGATCGATGCAACACTCTTGCTTTCCTCCAGACTTGCAAACTCGTTGAGCGTATGCTCCTCGGTTGTCTGACTGCCATCCTCATCCGTTGTGTTTACCTCAAATGCATAATCCATCACATTGGACTTATTAACCTTATCGGTCTCATCAACCACGATCACGCTATAATCTTTTCCATCCATTGTCAGCGTGGTTGCTGTATTCTCGGTGGTCAGGGAACCGGCAATCTCTGCATAAATCTGTGCCACTGTCAGATTATATTTCATTGCCTTATCTTTATCCACCAGAATCTTCAACTGGCTATCTCCCTCTTCCTGCCCATTGGAAATATCCTCCATGCCGCCGACTTCTTCCAGAATGCCTTTCACATCCTCGGATACCTGCAGCATAGTATCCAGATCAGAGCCATAGATATCCACCTGCATACCGCTGCCCATCAGACTGGACATATCCATGTTGGACAGGGATACATTTACATCCTGCAGATCCATATCCGCAAGTGCATCCTCCATCTGCTTTCCGACTGCAGCATTGTTCTTTGCCGCCTTATCGGACACCAGAATATAGAAATAGAAACTATTCGTTGCATCGGAGGTGCTGGCAATGCTCATAGAGCTCTGGGTCATTGCTCCGACCGTCTCTACACCGTCGATTGCCATGAGGCGCTCCATTGCCTCATCTGCAAGTGCATAATTCTCCTGATCGGAATTATCCGGATCTGTCGTGATAGAAATCGACATCTGATTACTTCCCATGGAAGGGATCAACACCAGTCCGGTCCGGAATGCCTGGAACACACTACCGGCCAGTAATATCACCGCCAGAGCGATTGGCAGCCATTTCCGCTTCAGGCAGAAACGAAGTGCTTTCTCATATCCGCGAATCATAGCATCAAACCACCGATGGGATTTGGTCTTTGTATTCTTCAGAACTGTCGCACTCATACTCGGTACCACAGTCAATGCCACGATCAGACTGGCAACCAGACTGAATGCGATCGTCCATGCCATATCCGGCAGGAGCTGCTTCGCAATTCCGGTTGCAAACACCATCGGAAGGAATACACAGATCGTCGTCAGGGTAGACGCAATGATCGCACCCGCTACCTGATTGGCTCCCATGACTGCCGCCCGGGCAGATGGGATTCCCTTATTTCTCAATCGGTAGATGTTCTCAATTACAACAATGGAGTTATCTACCAGCATACCGACGCCGAGTGCCAGACCGGAAAGGGATATGATATTCATCGTCATGCCGCTGAAATACATCAGTACCATAGCAAACAATACACTCAGCGGAATACTGAACGCGACTACGATTGTTGGCTTTGCATCCTTTAAGAAAATTGCCAGAATGATGATTGCCAGGATTGCACCCACAACCAGGTTGGAAAGTACGGATTTAATGATCATATCAATATACTCTCCCTGATCCATCAGGTTCAGGATATGTAATCCCGGATACTCATCGGTCATATCCGTAATTGCCTCATTGCATCGGTCAGATACGCTGGCCGTTCCGGCTGTACTTGCTTTATAAATCGCCAGGATAATTGCTTCGTTTCCATTTACCTTGGCATAACTATCTGCTGAATTATCAATCATCGTGATCGCCGCTACATCTTTCAGACGAATCTCTCCGATTCCATCCACATCGCAGAGCAATGTGTTCTGGAGTTCATCCATATCTGCGAATTCATCTCCGACTCTTAACAGATACTGTGCATCTCCTTCATAAATATATCCGGCCGGCATTGAGAAGTTCTGTGCAGAAATCAGGTTTGATAATGTATCCAGACTTAATAAGGAGTCCAGATTGGCATTTTTCAATGCCGTTTCTTTCGCTGACTCATAAGACTCTTTGGAGTTCTCCAATTCAGCCTTTCCATCATCCAGAGCTTTCTGTGCTGCCGAAAGTTCTGCACTTGCCGCACCGAATCCGGCTGCCGCAGAGATCTTTCCCTCTTCCATTGCTGCATAGCTGTCTGCTGCCTGCTGTGTCTGTGCATTTACATTATCCAGAATCGCCTGTGCGGCTGCAATCTCAATCTCCAGATTATTCAGTGCTTCTGCAATCTCCGGTATCCGCTTATGCGCAGTATCGATCTGTTTCAGACTATCTGCGGTCAATCCCTTCATCTGCTCGATCTGTGCATTAGTTATCTCCGGAACACCCGGCATGCCCTGCATAGCCTTCAACTGCTCCAGCATCTGAACAAAAGCCTGCAGCTTCTCCGGATGTGTATAAGCATCCACAATATCGGTCGGAACGGTATCGCCCTTTCCCATGCTTTCCGCCACTGTGTGGATTCCGTCAAACATAGTGTTCAGCTGTGCATAGGTTTCCTCAATCTTCGCATCCTCATATGCCTTCTGCTCAGCCTGTAATGCTGCCTTGCTTGCCTGAAGGCTGGTCAGCTGTGCACTGTAGGCAGCTCTGGTCGCCATTGCCTCATCCAACATCTGGCTACCCTTTGCCAGCTCTGAAGATGTACTGTTCTGCTGATCCTCTAAGGTCTTCTTACCTTCATCTAATTTACTCTGGGCGCTGGCCAGCTCTGTACCGGCACTGTCTAATTTATCCTTTGCTTCTGCCAGTGAATCATCGACATGTGCCGCCAGCCGATCATTTAAATCATCTACCTTCTCTTTATCCAGCCGAACCTCTACCATCTCGTCTACCAGACCCATACCGGTAACACTGGCAACACCGGTCTGTCTTTCCAGATATGGGATCAGGGTATTCTCTGCAAACTCACTCAGCTCATAAATGTCCATATCATCATAGTCAACCGTAACCTCCATCGTTGGCATCATATCCATAGATACTTCCAACAGCATTGGTTTGCCGCATTTATCCGGTAGAGTCACCTGATCAAGTGCCGTTGACAGATTTATCATGGCACTGTCCATATTGGTCCCCTCTGAAAACTCCAGTGTCAGCATACTGTAATTCTCACTGGATGTACTGGTCAGGTTCTCTACACCATTCACCGTTCCCAGGGATGATTCCAGCACCTCTGTTACCTGACTCTCCACACGTTCCGGTGCTGCACCGGGATAGGTTGTGACTACTACTACATATGGCAGCTCCATCTCCGGAAGCAGATCCGTAGATAACTTACTGAATGTTACAAAGCCAAATACCAGCAACGCTATTACTCCCACCAGAACGGTATATGGCTTTTTTACACTAAACTTGGGCATTTTATAAGTTCCTCCTGTTTTCTCCTCGTATGCATCAAATTGCAGTCTATATTCTATTATGAACCACACACATTTATTCTGCAAGATTTTTCATTTTATTTAATATTATTAAATACTTTCCTTTTCTTCGACACATACAAAAAGAGCCATGCAGCTACCCATATAGCTGCATGACTCTTTTTCATGAAGTTTACAATTCGTCTGTTTCTTCTAATGCTTTCTCATAGGCATCCAGAATCAGCTTCTGAATATGATCTCTGGTTGCAGAATTAATCGGATGCGCAATATCCCGATATTCTCCATCCACAGCCTTCCGGCTCGGCATTGCAATAAACAGTCCCTTTTCACCTTCGATGACCTTGATATCATGTACAACGAACTCATCATCAATCGTAATCGATACCACTGCCTTCATCTTACCTTCTTTTGCTACTTTGCGTACTCGTACGTCCGTAATCTTCATCTGATAACCCCCTATGTAACCTAGTCCCCGTACCGAAAATGCCTACAGTGTATACCTGAAGTTATTTTCAACTACTACCTTAATCTTATCCGGCTCACCGATATACTCTGTATTCGCCCGTAAGGTGTCTCTGCTCTCAACAATACAATTCTCAATATATGAATTATCCCCAATATGTACATCATTCAGAATAATGGAATTCTTAATGACACAATTATTTCCAACGTATACCTTCTTAAACAGTACAGAATTCTCGATCGTACCATTGATGATACAGCCACTGGCAACCAGACTGTTCTTCACAACTGCATCACCATTATATTTTGCAGGCGGAAGATCTTCTACCTTCGTATATACATCCGGATGTGTACGGAAGAAATAATCACGTGTATCCTTATCCAGGAACTTCATATTGGTCTTATAATATGACTCAACACTTCCAATGTTGCTCCAGAATGACTCCATCTTATAACCGTGAATCTTCTTAACATCTTTATAACGAATCAGAATATCCTTAACGAAATCTGTCCGTCCTTCCTTCGCACAACTCTCCAGAAGCTCGATCAACTGTCTTCTTCTGATTACATAGACACCGATAGAGGCCAGATTGCTCTGTGCTACCAGCGGTTTCTCTTCAAAGTTTGTTACCCATCCGTCATTATTCAGGGTCACAACACCAAAACGACTGATGTCATCCTCTTCCGGATGGATCTCTTTACATACGATACTGATATCAGCACCGGTCGCAATATGCTCTTCCAGAACCTTATTGTAATCCAGCTTATAAATACCATCACCGGAAGCGATTACTACATATGGTTCATGGCTGTTCTTTAAAAAGCTGATGTTCTGGTACAGTGCATCTGCAGTACCCTTGTACCAATAGCTGTTTGTGGTTGTAATGGTTGGCGTAAATACATACAGGCCACCCTGTTTTCTTCCAAAATCCCACCATTTGGAGGAATTCAGGTGTTCATTTAATGAACGCGAATTATACTGTGTAAAAACCGCAACCTTCTGAATATGCGAATTCGTCATATTACTCAGAGAGAAGTCAATACTTCTATAGCTTCCTGCCATAGGCATAGCTGCGACTGCTCTCTTTGCAGATAAACCGCCCATACGGTTGCTGTTACCACCTGCTAAAATGATACCGATTGCTCTCATGCCAAATCACCTACCTTTATCAAACTTCCGCCACTCTTCAGCTCGCCATTCGGATAATCTTCCGGCGCTGTTTCTCCGAAAATCGCCGTATTCTTTCCAATCTTAACGTTTGGCGGAATCACTGATTTCTCACCAATGGTAACAAGGTCAAATGCATATACCTTCGGATTGTACTCGCTCGGTGCGTACTCGCCGACACCAAGAACCGCTCCGTCTCCGATCACGGTATTTTCAGCAATAATAGCTTTATCGATCACACAGTTCTTACCAATCACAGCTCCATTCATGATAATGGAGTCCCTGACAACTGCACCTTCCCCGATCGTAACTGCAGAGCCGATAACCGAATGTTCTACTTCGCCGTAAACCTCGGTACCTTCTCCGATAATACACTTTCCTACCTTTGCAGAATCTGCTATGTACTGCGGTGGTAATGCATCACTCTTGGTGTAGATTCTCCAGAATTCTTCATATAAGTTAAACTCTGGAATAATATCTACCAGTTCCATATTAGCTTCCCAATATGAACCAAGAGTTCCTACATCCTTCCAGTAGCCCTTGAAGTCATATGCACAGATTCTCTCGCCCTGCTCATGGCAGTAAGGAATAATATGCTTACCAAAGTCACATGACGGAACATCTTTCATAACCTGAAGTGCATTCTTCAATACCTTCCAGTTAAAGATGTAAATACCCATCGATGCTTTATTGCTACGCGGATGCTCCGGCTTCTCTTCAAACTCCTGAATGCATCCCTCGTCATCTGTAATAACCACGCCAAACCGGCTGGCCTCCTCCATCGGCACCTCATAAGTTGCCAATGTAACTGCTGCCTTGCTGGCCTTATGGTAATCCAGCATTACCTCATAATCCATCTTATAAATATGGTCACCGGAAAGTATCAGTACATAATCCGGATTATAATACTCCATAAACTCCAGATTCTGATAAATCGCATTGGCTGTTCCTGTATACCAAGAGCTATCTGTACTCTTCTCATATGGCGGCAATACGGTAACACCACCGATATTACGATCCAAATCCCATGACATACCTATTCCAATATGCTGATTAAGTCTGAGCGGACGGTACTGTGTAAGTACACCGACAGTATCCACACCTGAATTAATACAGTTACTAAGCGGAAAATCGATAATCTTGTACTTACCACCGAAAGCAACTGCAGGCTTGGCTAACTTTGAGGTCAAAACACCCAGCCGGCTGCCCTGACCGCCTGCCAGAAGCATCGCTATCATTTCCTTCTTAATCATATGTCGTCACCCCTTTACGCATGATAGATTTATTATAACACTTATTACTCTATTTGAAAATCTTTTTTTATGCAAAATCACAAATTTTCATCTGTTTTTTTCGCCTTTTTCTGCAAAATTACTGTTTTCTGGTAAAAAAAAATAGAATTATACTTTTATTAAAAGCCCTTTTTTTATCTTTTATTTGTATATTTTTCATTAAATTTTCCCACTTTTTACACAATTATAACCAAAGTATTTAAGCATTCTTCAGCTGTAAGACTGCCCTCGTACGATATTCTGCCTCTAATCCGGTCAGTTTCTTAACAAATGCAACCATTCTGTCATCCAGTGCAGTCACAGAGCAATACATCTCTTCCGGATATTTCTGATATATTCTGTCCGTCATGTATTGAAGCATTTCCAACGGTGCCATCATCGCAGTGCCATCCGAGTACAGCATGGATACTCCGATTTCCGAATCACTCTGCTTCACAAGCAGAATTCCCTTCGGTATATTTTTATCCATATACAGACAGCTGCAGTCTGCATCATAATCCGCCGCATAGATCGGAGCATCCACATATAATTCATATGTATCCCGTGCTTTTGCCGCTATAGCATCAATCGTATGCTGTTTCACATCCTTTAACGCTTTTACATTTCCATAGCTGCCTTTCTTAAGGATATCATTCTTTAGATCCTTAAGCCGGAACCTGAAATATCCGCTCTGCAGATCCTCAAAGTCAAATGCAAGTGCCTCACATATCTCATGAAGTCTCGGTCTTAGTGACCTCTGATATTCAACCGCGAATTTCTGATACCCTTCCTCTCGTACATACGTCAATACTTCAAGAAATACCGCATCTTCGTATTCTGTATCCTTTACTGTATCCGCAAGATTCATATATACCATTGATACTGCATTTCCGGAGCGTTCCAGTACAACAACACCACTCGGAATATCCATTTGTAAAACTCCCATCAGAAGTATCTGCTCATTAAAGATGTATTCCTGCTGGATACTGCGTGGAATATATTTCACATATAAAGCAATATCGCTTACTGATATCTTTATTATATCCATCATGTCTTCCTCCTACTCTCCGGCAGCCGCAGTCTTTGGATGAGCCTTCAAGTAATCCAGTGATTCTGCTATTTCGGCTGTATCTCTGCAATTCCTTATTCTCTCCAGTCTGTTGCCTCCGGCCTCATCGTTCAGCATACCCTGTGAAAACAACGAGACTGCCTTTATACCAACTATGTTATAGAAATGTATCTGGTGTATCAGCCTCATCTCCTCCGGATTATTGCTGTCAAGCACATCAAAATGTGTCACTATATTCTCCGTTACCTGGCAGAAAATAAAGTCATCATGGAATTCTTCCATATGTGCCATTACATACTCATACTGCGGAATTTCATATCCATATTTTTTTTCAAGATAATCCAAATGCGGTGCCATTGCATGCAGCAGTCTGCGAAGACCTTCCTTATTCTTTGCCTGCAGGTCTGCCTGCGTCTCCATATCCTCCATAGCTGCCTGTTCGGTAATATCCGCCTCTTCCATTTGTTCCCTGCTCAGCTTAAGATGTCCTGCAGCTAATAGTTTAACAATCGCCTCGAACTCTTCTTCCGGCATATCTTTCAGTCCCTTTGTACTCTCTGCCCAGCCAAAGCTGCGGAACAAGGCTTCATTAATTTCTTTCTTCTCACCCGCCAGATGGTAGTTGTTGTTTGTCAGTCCATACTCCGCTTCTATCAGGTCTGCTTCCTCCTGTCTGCCCATCTGTACCAGCTTATAGTAAGCAGCTCTGACCTCTTTTTCTGAGGTACCGCTCATGGTTTTTTTCACCTTTTCCACTGCCTCTGAAATCTTATCCTCTATGCGCCTCGGTGTATGTTTTTCACTCGGTTCCGTTTTCTCTCCTGTATAAAATTTCATTCCGCGCTTTATGTATGCATCATTCAGCAATTTCCAACCCAATTTAACCGCACTTTCTGCCGACTTATAGGAATGCTTTGCAAATTCCAGAATCCTGTCACTTTCTTTTCCTGTAAGCCTCATAGAATCCAGCTTCTGCATTTCTGTCTCATTCGCCAGCATATCCGACGTCAGGGCATCCTTCTTATAAGCCTCCATCATGCTCAGCATCCTGCCCATAACCATATAATTTTGAATCAGAATAATCTTACTGGTATAGATTTTCTCCAATTCATGTGATGGAAATACCAATTCTTTAATGGACTTTCCTGTAACCGGATCTATCTGTTTACAGCAGTCACACAAATGCATATTTTCCATCCCTATTCGCAGGAACTCCCCCTGCCTGTTTATAATTTCCTGAGGATCCATATTCTGCAGACTTTCCAGTTCCATATTCATGGTTTCATTATATAATGCCTGAAATTTCGGTTTATATATCCGCACGATTTCTGACTGTGCTTCTTCTCTCTCTGCCTGCGTCTTCGTCTTATCCGCAGCCTTCAGCGTATACTTCTTGGCCTCAAGAATTTCCTGATTATAGCGATGTGCCTCTTCTGTATCCTCTATCTGCATCAGCATAAAGGCTCTGCTGTCACCCTCCAGCGCCTTCCTAACCTCTTCGCTCTCATCGCCAATCAGTTTTTTCCAGATTTTGGTCTTCTGCTTATATGCATCTCCATACATTTTTGCATCATCAACTGCCTTTTTCTGTGCATCCAGGTATTCCTGACTGGCATATCCGAACTGATACAGGAACTCTGCCATTTTGTCATAAATCGGCTTTCCTTCGAGAATATGTTTCAGTGACATTTCCAGCATGGTAATGGTAGTCTGCAGATTATCTTTTTTAACATCCGTGTCTTCCTGCCGGATATGCATTGCTTCTGCCACCTCCGGTTCTATATCCACCGGCATTTCACTGGTCAGTGAAAAATCTGAATCATATATCGGTATGGTTTCCATGATGTTCCGCAAATATACCATGATGGAATCCAATACCTCCTTATTCGCTGCATATTCTTCCGGATGTGCCTCCAGCATTGCCGCATAGATATCTAATGCCGCAAAATGATAAGGATGCGCAATTCGATCCGTTTTAATAAACGAAGTACCTTCCTCTGCTTTGTACGCATTCCGTACTTCCTGATACACTACCTGCGCTTTTGCCAGCTTTTTTTTGGAATATTGTTCAACCTCTTCCGCAACAACAGCGTCTAACTCTTCTTTATTCTTCCTTCCCTGCTCCACAAGACTCTGCCGAACCTCTTCATCCGAACGCAGCCTCAATAAATCATTCCCGTCAATCGGAACCAGCTGCTGTCCATTCCGCTTCAGGCCGTTCATCATCAGAGCATTATCATAAGCCGCCTCCAGCACCGGATAGGATTTCATCGCACTGCCTACCTTCTGCTGAAAAGTTATTGTCATTTTACTTAACAGCTCCGGGTTCCGCAATGTAAAATAGTCGATTGCTTCTTTCAGATTATCCATATACTCCTGTGCTTCTGCCGGATTCTCTCCTACATAAACCGGATCTCCGATTGCCGGGTTCACTTCAAAACAGCTCACACATTTCTTCAGGAATTCAAGGTCTTTCTCCTGTCCCTCCCCGGCTGCTTCCTTCTTTTGCATATATGCGGAATATTTCTTCTGCATATCCAATGAATACTCGCTTGCAGCTAATATTCCTTTCTTCTTTCCGGCATTTATCTTTTGTTCCCGTTGCTTTTGCTTTTTCTTTAAAGTCTTCTCGTCCGGCTCCTCCGGCATCGGCAATACCGTCTCCTGCTTTGGCATCACGCGCAGCTGCTCCTCCGGCTCAGAACTCATCGCTCCTTTGAGTAGCCGTGCTTTATATTCAGACAAAAAAGCCCCTACCACTTCTTCCTGTTCCCACCGGAACTGATCCAGTTCCTTTTCACTGAGTGCTGGATGCTCTATAAAAAACGTCTGGCGCTGGAATCCCTGTACCTCTTCCTGCTTTGCCTGTTGTAAGTCCGCATTTTTATGCATTGGACCTGCATGAACGAATGCTTCTCCTCCCGGATTACCTGTATCCATATCTTTACCCTTCCTTTCTACTTTCCTTTTCCCTTTGTTTTGTGCTGCTCCCTTTCTATCCGAGCCTGCACATCGTAATCTGATTCTCTATCTCTGCTTCCATGCCGTGAACCAGTCTTTGGAAGAGCCATCTGCTCTCATCACTGAACATAGTTATTTTCATTGTTTTATATGGATAGCCCTGCTTTTCCATGCACATAAAACAATGTTTTAAAAGCGGGACAAAAAATACAGCATTTTTCTCGCTGATATATACAGAATTTAAGTACAGGATTCCATCTACATTCGTCATCAGAATATAAGCTCCGATTTTTCCCTGATACTCATATACAAGCGAATATTCCGGCAGCAAAGTCCCCTTAACATTCTCGACCCGGCAGCAGGGCAGTACGGCAGACCGTACCCGGTTCCTGTAATCATATTCCAATTCGTGCGGAAGCTCTGTCATACTGTAAATATGAGCCGAGCTTTCTTTCTCCCGAACCGGTATTTCTGCCAGATAAGAATCTCTCCATTCTTCGGTTGAAACCGTCGCAATTGATTCTCCGTTTTCCGGAACCATGAACCCATATTGCATGAAAAACCGTACCATAGCTGACTGCTGTTCCCGCGGGATCACACCCGAAACAATCATTCCCTCCGGTGCCTCCCGTTGTGCCAGCTCCTGCAGCTCTTGAAAAAGCATTTCTCCGATTCCCTGTCCCCGTAATTCTTCTCTGACATACACATAGCGGATATATAAAATCCGTTCCTTGATTTCATATAATATGATCCCGGCACAGGCATCCTCAAATGCCCCCAGGCACCGGCAATCCGAATGTATGTAGGAAGGTGCAAGCCACGGTACTTCCTCTTCAGATATTGTCTGAATTTCCCTGATTTTTATCATTTCTATCACCCGCTCCTTCCGCCTCAATGTACTTTACGTGCAGTATACTCATGAAAGGTCATAAGATAATCATTCAGTTCCATATTGAATAATCCATTACTATCATTTTTTGAGAGACCAATGCTGCTCGCATTCTTTATCCGATAGCTCTCTGCTCCGGATTTATCCGTTTCTTTTATATATTCACGCTTAAATAATGCATATGGATCCCGCATAGTCACGAATTTATGTCCATCCTCTTCAAAACAATCAACAACAGAATAGGCATGTCCGTTCCGGATTCCGCTGTCCGTCAGCCAGGCCGCCTGTTCTTTGTCCCATGTACATCCTACAATGATGCATTCCTTCTGTTTCAAACGCTCCTGATAGTCCTCAAATACAGCCATCGCCTGTTCCGTATAGTTATGGCTGAACGCCGAATGGACCATGCCAAACTTCGATACCAATTCAGATGCCAGCAGCTCGATATCCGCACGATCTCTGAAAATTTCCCGGCACTCCTTATCGGCATTCAGTTGTCCCAGCATATCCTCCACACTAACAGCCACCGACTTTTTCTTTCTCTGAATCTGCCGAATATGCTCCGTTATCTTTTCCTGCGTAATTCTAACTCCATGAACCTCAAAGCTTTCCATCGGTGCATTTATAATGTATTTATCCGTCCCCGGCTCATAATTCTGGTTCAGAAAATGCTTTAAAAAGTCGCAGCTCCTGCCAAGACTGATACCCTCGTATCCTTTTTCTCCGCCATAATGAACCGCTGCTGCCTTTTCGATCATCTGCACCCACAGAGAATCTGCCGCGTATGCATCTACCGCACCGCCAAACCGGGCGACCTCCTTCGTTACCGTAACATATACCGCTTCATTCCGCAGCCGTTGCTCCGATGTCTGCCGATTCGTCTTTCTCCATAATCCAAGCAGTTCTTCATTCGCCGCATCATTTGTACACATCTGTTTTGCAAATTCCTCAAATGCCTCTCCGGCTATCATTGCCACCTGCTCCGGGCCGCCGCTGTGGATTCTGTCCAACACACTCCTCAGCTTACCGCCGGCTTCCGTTTCCGATTTCAATATGGCGTCTATCATCTCATTCAGCCATGCCTCGTTACTGCTTGAGAAAGAGTTCTGTAGATTTTTCAGTCTTGAAACATATCCTTTCACGACTGGGTTCTCCGGATTTCCATCTGCCGTCTGCGTTTCCGTCGCAAATTCCTCTACAAATTCAAAATCATCTAATTCTTCCAGTTCTTCCTCTGCTGCTATATCCGCATGGGTCTCCTCTGCAGGTAATGCTTCCTTCTCCCATGCTGCCTTCCACTGCTCCTGCAGCTGCCCATTTACGGAAAATTTCGAAAATAGCTTCAGCAATATCTTCCGGTCTATCTGTTCCTTAGCTGCTCCCTCAGCTTCTGAATAATTCTTCGCTAATTCTCCGATGCTTGTCGCTTCGTAATAGACATCTGACTGTTTCTCATCAAAGAACCGTACTGTAACCGTACCATCCCCATTATCCCGCATCGACTGCTTAATGTATTCCGGAGTAAAATGTGCAATTGCTGCAAGCGAAGACATCATATAACAATCCTGAACGGTTCTCTGCTGAATATCATGGATACTCGGTTCGTGCGGAAACAGACTCTGATTCTTTACATCTGTCCAGACCGTTAACATCCGTGCCTTTGGATTCTTCTCATGCTCGCCTGCCTTATGTACCTGTCCCTTTCTATCCAGGGAGCCATTTGTATTCAGGTCCAGATATGTGTCATATGCCTGAATATGCATCCACAGCTCATACTCCCGGTCATCCTGATTCGCATCATGCTGATGCAGATACGTCTTTATCTTCTCTCTTGCAGACAACAGTGCCTTCTGCTGTGCTTCCTCAGACTCTGCATGAAGAAACTTCGTGATCGCATCCAAAACTCCCGTAAACTCCGGAGTTGCATAGGATATTTTCCGCTGCTTCTCACACAGTTCCTCCAATGCCTGATTCTGCTGGGCTATACTCCGTTCATTTTCCCTCCTACTAAAAGCTTCCTTCTTTACTGCATGGTAATGCTTCAGAGTCTTTGCCTGTTTCATCTCCGCAGCATCCGCCGGTTCATTCTTTCCAACAAACTTATTAACCCGTGACAGAAATGATGGCTTCTGCTCTATCTGATTCGTATCTGCAGCTTCTGCATGCATACGTTCTTCCTGCAACGTCATTTCTTCTGCTATGTTTTGTACAGTCTGTACCGATTGCTGTTCTTTCCGTTTTTCTGCTATTAATCCTTCTTCACCATGAGAACACATACTTTATCTCCCTTCTTTATCAACCATTCAGACAATCCCCATATACACCCAGATCACTCCGTTGCAGATACATGCCAAGCTTGTCATACTCCATCTGTATCGCTTTTACCAGATGCACCGGTTGTATCACGATCGTGCTATCCGGCTGCCCATTATCCATCTGCATCTGCGCTGCAGCCATATACGCAGCATTGTATAAAATTGCCTTGATATTACTTCCCGACAGTTCAAATCTCTCTGCAAAATGCCCAATATCCAAAGACTCTGAGAACTGAACCGTCGGTGGCAGGATTTTATTCCAAAGCTCCAAACGTGTCTGCTCATTCGGTTGTTCAAACCGGATACTATATGTCAGCCTTCGAAGGATTGCCGGATCAAAATTCTGCAGCAAATTCGTTGCCAAAATCGTAATCCCCGAATATTCCTCCATTTTCTGAAGCAGAAAGGAAACCTCCGTATTGGAATACTTATCTTTCACATCCGTCACATCCGTACGTCTGGAAAATAATGAATCCGCTTCATCAAAGAACAGGATTGTATTGCCCTTTCTGGCTTCATCAAAGACACGCGCCAGATTCTTCTCCGTCTCTCCAATGTATTTGCTGACCATCTGACTCAGATCTACCCGGTACAGCTCCATGCCAAGCTCTTTTGCAAGCACCTGTGCACACATGGTTTTACCAGTTCCCGGTGCACCATAAAACAAGATACTGACACCTTTGCCATATGCCAGCTTCTTATTCAGACCGGCAACCTCTCCCACCTGATATTGCAGACTGATCCTTGCACATATCAGCTTTAACGTCCGAACTGCAGTATCCTCCAGTTCAATATCCGTCCAATCAAACACTGCCGGGATTCTGGTAGCAAGACCTTGAAAATCAATACTCCCGGTCTCATAAATTGCTTTCTCCAAATACTCTTTATGTATAAGTTCTTCATCCTCCATCATTCGGAAGAAATCTGCCATCTCAAATACTCTGCGGATATCTCCGGCAACAAGATTATATTTCGACGCCATATGAACGGCCGATACCTGTTCTTCTACCGGATATTCCGACATCATTCCGTCCCATATTTTCTTCCGACGCACCAGATTCTCATCTCCCAGATCAAACAGGATATAAGGAGTACGCATTCCGACAAGCTCCCTCGGTTCAAAGGATGTAAACACCACCTTCGTATATTCCAACAGCTCTGAAATAAAGTCTGCAACCCTGTGTTTTTTATCCTCCGCTGTGCTTTCAATTCCACTGACATACAATATCGGTTCCTGAATCCTAAGCTCCGTAAGGATCAAGCTTCTGAGATGCTGATATCCCTTCTGTCCAGCCTGACACATCCTGCCATAATCTATATATAACAGTCTCCTGCCAAGCTTAGTACTGAGTTTACACAGACAGCTTCTTCGCCCGCTGCAGGTCTTACCCTTTAAAATAACAACAGCTCCATTGCGTTCTCCATAACGGATCATGCGTTCAAAATACTCCACATAATCATCAAAAGCATAAATTTTCTTTTCTTCACTTATATAATAGAATACATGGTTTCGCTCATTTGAAACTACTTCCTGACCGGATGCATACTGTATGAAATTCGTTCTTAACTGAACCGGTGTATTGAAATTCACCAATTCCCGGTCCGTTCCCGCTTCTATGCAATACTTTGCAAGCAGGCGATCCGGCTGAAAATATTCTAACAGCTCATATGCTGTAATCTCCTTCACATATTGAAGCAGCTCATACAGAAATCCTACCGTTATATAGGTCTCTCTCCGCTTCTGCAGAAGCATATTATATAGCTTATTACTGCTTACGGATATTTCAGGCATCAGCAGAAATATCACTATCAGCTGTTCTGTATCATCCAACCCACACTGCTGCATCACAGTCTGAAACGGCGGCAGATCTTTCTCTTCCTTCGTCACAGCCTCTCTGTCTGCTATCCATTGCAGGACTTCCCCGGTTGCTTCCCGTAGTTCTGCAAATACCCGCGACTCCTTCGTATGGTCAGACAGATCATCCGCATTCCACTGTATCGGATCCGTCTGATATGCATCCAATACAGTGGATATCAGTACCTTATAATCTTCAATTATTTCCCGGTTATCCCGATACGGCTGATTCATTTTTGCAAACTTCAGTTCCATTAACTCTCCTTCTCATACATCGGACACGTCTCCTGATTCATCATATATTGCGTCGGTTTCACCACCAGTGCCTCGCAGTTCATGAGCCCCTGATTATATTTGCAATCTACACATTGCGGAGTATGAATCACCACTGCACTGCTTCCATCATCCGTCATACGATCGATCGTACTCTTTTCCATATCCTATTCCTCCTTGTACGGTTCTTGGTATTTCCTGTTTTTATGTGCTTTGTTTCTTTCCATCATGGAATAACCTTCACAATAATCTCAAGTCCCTGATAAACACCGGAATTCGGATTCTGCAGCACGTCATTATCATCCATATTTTCTATATTTGATATAGGAACATTCATATGTTCATTTCCATGTGCAATAGCACCAATGATCATATACTTCGTACCTCTTCCGAAAATCAGTTCACTCTCTCCATAATTAAGCGTTGCCATGCATTTCGTACCGGCATCACATAATAAAGTCAGCATGAGCTGTGCCTGTGAAAACATAAAATCAACATTATAACCCACACACATAAATCCATCCTCCCGGACGATCGTACCGGACTTTTTATTAATCTGCCTCATGATTTCCTGCTGATTTCCGTCCAGGTCGTTCAATAACTCTCCGGATATTCCCAGCTGATACTCCAAATAAGGGACATTTAACATTCTATGCACACGGATTTTTCGTGGAATCTCATTTATCTGAGACGCATCCTGCAGATTATGAATGGTAGTCTGCAGACGTCTTTCTTCTTCTGTCTGCGGCTTATTCAGTTTGCGGTTCTCCCGCAAATGCTGGTTAATCTTAAAGGATTTATCTGTACGGATATACCCATAATCCCGTCCTTCTCCGTCAAACCATTCACCCTTATATCTTCCGTATAGCTGTCGGATATAATCCCCCTGATTGTATTTGTTCTTCTCCGCCATCTCTTTTGCTTCCTGATTCGTCAAATATCCATATTCACTGAACTCACCGGCTGCAGTTACATGCCATGCATGTGTATCCTGTGTTGTACTCCCATCTATCTGACCCATAATGACTTGTGTATCATCGATTGCTGCAAGCTGCCGGATTCTGCGCGCAGTCTGCTGTTCCAATGTCACAATCGCCTTATATACATTACCATGTGAGCTGTAGTGCCTTCGGACCTCCTTGCATTTCTCACCCAGCAATTGCATAGACTTAATTCCAAGTACATTATTCTTCGTTGCATCTGCCTGATGAGCGACTGTATTCCGCTCATATGCTTTCATAAACATCAACAGCTCGTCGATATCTGACGGTATATCATCCGTTCCATTTGCCCGCTTAATATAAGCTCCAAACTGCTCTGCGGACATAATCCGGTCATCCCCTGCGATCACATCACTCAATTCTTCCAACGTCGCCTGGACCGCTTCCTTTGTTACCTTACTATCCGATATAGCCTTCCCATTATATGTATGAAGAAGCATTCTCCATGTCTTCCTGACATTACCTGCAAGAATGTCCATTCCTCTGTCCTGCAGAATGCGATAATCCCGTGTGCATAGCATAATCGCTTCCCATACTTTTTCCTTCCGCCTTCTTCCCTGTAAAGAGAATGTCCATTTATGGGTATTTAAATAATCCTGTCCCTTCGCAAATATCTGCTGATATGCCTTTCCTATTTTCGCATATTCTGTATCATAATTATCCGCAGCGACTGATGCATCCAATGCATGTTCTACATTGTCCAGCGTTCCCAGGAACTGCTGAAAGCCTAAGCTGTTTTCTTTTCCGATGACTTTCCCGGATGCTTCCAGTTCATCTCTGACAGAGTCATATCGTTCCAGCTTCTCCGGTTCTTCGCCATTTCCCAGCACCTTTGCAAATATTTCCAGTCCCGAATACTTCTGCATTCCATTCCTGGCACTTACCGGTACATTTTTCTTCTTATTACCATACCAGCGTGCCCCTACGATCATGTAGCTTGTATTTCGTCCCAGTATCAATTCAGACTCCGGCAGATTCTCTGTCGCAAATACCCTCGTTCCCTTATCACATAATAGCGTAAGCATGATCGGAGAGCCCGCAAATTGGACATCTGCATTAAATCCAACCGACATATAACTCTTATCTTCTATTACGGTTCCTGCCTTTTTCTGGATTGCGAGGACGACATCCGGACGTATCTCTGTTCCATTGACAATATAATCTCCCAGTCCTAAAGCTGAAGATACATATTCTGCCCGAAGCATCCGATAGAATTTATAATTGTCATCGAGCTGATTCTGCTCAGCTGCTTTATCCATGCTCTGAATGGTTTCTTTTATTCCGCTTTCCCAATTATCTTTTAATCGAAAACCCGGATTAAATCTTTGAATATTCCCTTCAATCTGCTCCGGTGTTTCTCCCCGAAGATACGCATTAATACTGGACGCATTCGGTGTATTCACATAACCGATTGCCTGACCATCCTTCTGACTCGCGTATATGTGCCCTTTTTTACTTGTTTCACTCTTAGTGGTAGGATTATACTCATTCTGCCTCGCCATAGTTGCTGCTGTTGCATAGCTCATGATCTTATACTGACTGAATCCGTCATCCGAAACTTCATATGTCTGGCTTGATTCATCCTCTACCATATTGGCCTTATTGAATTCAAGCTGTGTCTGCTTATCCGCATGTCCGCCTTTTAAATTCTTTGCTTCAGCCGTTGGTATATAGGCACTGTCCTGCTTCATATCATATACCCCTGACAGCAATCTTCCGGAATCTGATACGATTCCCTGAATGAGATTATCCATATCATCATTGCGGCTTATCATAGCCGCATCCTGACAAGCGGCCTGAATTCCAAACAGAACATTTGTCAGCATTACCGGATCCGGATTATTCCGTTTCGATTCCTGTAGTATCGCTTCATATGCTTCCAATAACCCTAGCAAAGACTTTATTTCCTTCGGAAGACTCCTATATCCGCTCGACCGCACTACCCGTCGCAGCTTCTCCGAAGATAGATTCCACATGCCGGAACGTGCATTGCCCATAATTTCAAACAGACGTTTATCCTGCATAAGCTCTCCATCCATAAACTCGGCTTCCGCAAGCTGCCGTTCACGCATATAGTCCTGATAATACTCATCCGGCTCAGGCTCACCCAGCGTAACATCTAAATCCGATATTTTATTTTCAAACATGATATCATCCATACTTTTTCCTCCAAAAGCCCCTTACCGTTTTTAAAAATCAACGTCCATCTCATCGGGATTTTCTCCAAGTCCAACCATATATGCGTATGGTTCAAAATCTGCTTTTGTAAATACCTTGCCGGTCTTAACAAACTCATACCTGATCGCCTGCAGATAATGTCTCATGCAAACCTCTTCTCCATCTCCATCTGCCGCAGCCAGAAATGCGGCATTCAAAATACAGTTCTTAATATTACCGCCTGCGAATTCAAACCGCTCTGCCAGAAACCGTATGTCCACATCCTCGTTCAGAGGTGTTGTCTTCGGAATGGTTGTCCGCCACAGCATTTCTCTCGTATCCGGATCCGGGAACTGGAATTCAACAATATATTTCATTCTACGGAAAAATGCCGGATCTATATTATGCTTATAGTTTGTCGCCAGCACACAGACCCCGTCATAAGCTTCCATTTCCTGAAGCAATAAGGCTGTCTTATTATTCGCTGATGCCTGATTGCTGCCACCGTCATCTGAACGTTTCGCAAAAATCGTATCGCATTCGTCAAAGAACAATACGACATTACATTTCTTTGCTTCCCGGAATATCATGGACAGAGATTTCTCTGTCTCACCAACATATTTATCTACAACCTTGGAAATATCCACCCGATATAATTCCAGATTCAGCTCATGTGCCAACACCTGCGCCATCATGGATTTACCGGTACCGGGAGCTCCGAACAGCAAAACCGTTAATCCGCGCCCATATGGATATTTCTTCACATAGTTCCATTTCTCATATACCTGCTTCTTGAAGTTCATCTGTTCAATAACATGTGTAATGGTCTCGCGCTGATCGGCATTCATTACAATATCATCAAATCCAAACTTCGCTTCTACTCTGGTCGCCTTCTGGGACAGCTCGGAAGACATCTGCGCATTACAGCCTTTAAAAAGAAGTGCTCTCGGTATCTTATCCAGCTTCTCCATCGTTGCCAGCGTTCTCGCATGTTTCAGGGCATCTGCCACCTTTCCGGGTGTAAATATGAATTTAATCGTCATTTCCAGAAGATCACAATCCTCTGCCAGCTCATAGTCCTTTGCATAGTACTCCCAGCACTTCTGGCGTTCTTCATTGCTCGGTGCCGGCAGATCAAAGTCTACATATTCTTCCATTGTGACTTCCTTCAGATTCAGCTTCTCACGACTGATCGTAAAGACCGGAATATCCCGCTCCACTAATTTCCCAAATGCCAGATCCATATATCCGAGGAATTTCTCCTTCTCTTCCTCACGATATGTGAGTTCATCCAATACACAGCATGCATTCATGAATATACATTCCCGGACTGCTGCCCATAATGCCTTTTCCACATATCCGAAATCATATGTAAACAGCTTCTTACAATTAATGGTAACCGCTTTCATGTTCTTCTCTTTACAGAAATGTTTTACAAAGAATTTTCTTCCACTTCCTTCATCCCCGGAATAAGCTACGATCCTTATCCCCTGCCCGTATGCGATCTTCATTGCATCCAATATGGATCCATTTGCCATGATCGGATCCAACTCCCGATCATCCGTCAGCATTTTTATAAACCGGCTGTAATTTTCATCCAGCCGGAACGGATTCCTTCCGAACAAATAATCAAGCATCCGCTTATCCGGTGTGATCAGTGTTGAGAATGGCATCTGCGAGTTTACACGAAGATCCAGAACCGGAAGCAGCTGATCCAGGCAGACGGACATTTCACTATATGCAGTGGTTGCAGAATAATTACGGCCAAAGAAAAGTCTTGCAGCAGATTCGACCGTAGGCGTTGTCTGACCACCATTTTCATTCGCGATCTGAAATACGGCCGCATAACTCGTCTGCGTCGATGCAAGCAGCGCACATGCCAATGCAAAGATAGAAAAATGCTCCAAAGACAGCTTCCGACACAATTCATAAAACGGAAGCTTCAATTCTCCTCCGGTGTTTGTCACTGCCACTCTCGCATCAATAAAAGAAAGCATTTCATCCACGCTCATATCCTCTGCCGGATCTTCATCATCCGAAGTTCCTCCCAGAGATTGTGAAAATCCTTTCAGCATAGCCTCTAATTCTGCATCTATCTCTATTGGCAGCTCCTCCGCTGTTCCTTCTGTTACCGCTTCCTGCTTTCCATCATATTCAGCAAATTCAAATTCCTGTATCCTATCTTCACATAGATTAGATGCTATCTCGATATCCGGATACATCACATTCTTATATCCGCCCTGACCGGCAACATACTTCCTCTTCAGCTCCCGTATATGCCCTGCCAGTGCTGCATTACAGCAGGCAAAAATATAATCCATATACTCATCATAGCTCTGGAAAGGTTCTGTCTTTAATTTCTCGGTAAATTTCCCTTTTTCATTCATGCTGTCTACCCCATGTCATTACTCATCTTCTTCAAACACCATCGTGCCGGTATAACTCTTCTCGATTCTGACCAGGCTGTTGCCAAATAATTTATTCACAAGCCGGTTCGCCTCTCTACTGATGATTGGAAGAATAATCTGCTTCTTTCCCTCGTATTTATCCAGGGCTGCCCGGCCTGCACTCCACATAATGTCAATCAGTGCTCTGTAGTTTTCAGGTAATATCTTCATCCAAACGACCGAAAGTACATCTTTTTCCGGAACTATCACAATACACCCCAGAATCCTTTCGTTTTCCGTAAGGAAAAAGCTCACATCCGGTTCTATCAGATTCTCCTGCACATACATCGGCATATAGAATGGCGGTTCCTGCATCAGACTGTTTTTTTCATTATGTGACAGCTGTGCATATGTCTTTAATCTGTAATCTGCACCATCCTCCTTTAAATACGGACTGCCCATTAATGTCTCAAGTGTCAGACTGTAAGTTGTGATATCCGGATTCTCCGTCAGCTCAAATCCGCAATATTCAAAAAATGCTTTTAACCCATTATCAGCCTGCAGATCCTCTGTGAATTCTACCGTAAATCCATCCACAGTCTCATTCATTCCTGCGTATGCGGATGCTTCCAACAGCAAAAGAGTTGCTCCCCCTTCCCGTCTATGCTCCGGAGTCATGTAAAGAGAACGGATAACTGCTGCATTTCCTTTTATCTGAACTGCAATCTCTCCATACACTTCATTCTCCTGAATCAATCCCATTCCAAAGGTATTTCGGTCAAAGCATACTGCCGCTGCATTTACACCTCCCATCATAGCCTCAAATTGTTCTATATTTTCATTATCTAATAATACAATTCCCATTTCAGCCACCTCTTTTTCTATCTTCTATCCAATCCGGTCTCTGACTACGAGGACAGAGAATTAAGATCATTCTCTGACAGGTCGGTGCCACCCGGCATATACTGCCTGATAAATGTCTTTAGCTGCTCTCCGGTCATCCTTTCACCACAAAGGATCTCATTCATCCGATCCAGATCCCTGATCGCAGTCTGATCATTCTTTGCAGCTTCCTTCTGCAGCCGCATGAAGTTCGTCTCGAATTTCTGCATCACGTTCTTGAATACAGCAGCCGGGATACCGGTAAGATCCAGATTTCGTCCGCCATATTTATCACCGATCTCATCCAGGCGCTGCCCGCCGAAGCTGGATGCAAATTCTCCATTTCCAAATCCATGTGTATGCCCCAGCTGGTTTGTTTTTTTATAGCTGTCGCTTTCAAATCCGACCAGCATACTTGTATAGTTTGTACTGTCTCCCTCTTCCAGATGCATATAAATATGTCCGCAGCTGCCATCATTTTTCAGGATCCGCTCCGTTCCATCCGGTCCGGTAATCCCGGAATTACCCAGTCCACCAACTGCTACATTCATACCTCTTTGATGCCACGGAGAGAAGAATTTCAATTCCTTAAATCCTGTCTTTATCAGGGCTTTTTCCTTCGACTTCCGAAACAGGGTATGCGTTGCTCCGCCACGTACGAAGAATCCGGCATCCAGACCACCATTTTTTCCTGTATAAGCGTTTATGAGGCTCCTCTCACCCTCTTTGGTATAGGCGGCATTCTCCATTCCGGGAAGTACGATCCCGACACGGGAGCAATGTGCAAATGCATTAGAAACCGGTCCCTGCCAGCTTCCCTCTGTGTTATGCTTTGAATCCTTCAAAGTAAAGGTACCCATGTGGCACATAAGCATTGTCTTGGCAATAAAAAGCTGTGACTGCGCATTCCTCTCCACATCTGCCTGTGAGAAAGCTTTTCCTTCTCCGACCTGATCCGCATGACTGAATGTTTTCAACGTATTACGCATGATTTTTGCGTTCATCCATGCGTCTAAGCTATTATAATATGCCGCATCCTTTTGTCCATCTCCCAGACACTGCCGCATTCCCAGAGAAATACCGATTCTTAACAATGGATTCATCAGGCCGCCGGGAAATCTCGTTTCCAGTGTTCCCGCATCCTGCTTTGCATTCCCTGTAAATAACTCCTTGTTCTCCTGCATAAAGTTTGCAGCCAGCATATTCCGCAATGCAGGATCCAGCTGCTCTAAACGTGAGTAATCCCTCTGCATTACTTTTGCCAACAGCTCGCTCTGCGTGGTCTTGACCTTCTCTCCTTCTTCATTCTTATAAATGGTTTCTCTTGGAAGAATTAACTCCTTCACATAATCACTCTGCATAAAAGCAGAATCCAATTTTTCACCCGGTTTTACCTTCGCTGTATCCCGATATTTCTCGCCGAATTCCTTTTCCAACTGCTTTGCTCGCAGACTCCGTTCCTCTTTTTCCCGCTTCTCTGCCTTCTTTCGTGCGAAATATCCCTGCTTCGGCTCTTGCAGCTCTACCACATCGTCCTGCTGTTCATCTCCGCCGATTCCTTCCTGCAGCGTTTCTGCTTCCCGTTCCGAGTCATAGAACTGCTTCTGAAGCTCTGCCGCTTCTGCATAGTGGGAATACATCCTGTCTGTATCCTGATCTGCCTGTGCTGACCGATAGGCTCTTGCCGCCATGTACATCTTTAGCGAAAGCATCCGCATTCGGTTATAGGCTTCCGGCAAATTTTCCATCGGTATATTCACCGGATTTACATTTACAGCCGGTATCTGAAAAACAGACGGCAGGTCTTCATTCATCGTTCTTTTTAGATTCAGACGCTCATCCGCAAGAACCTCCTGCGCATTCCGGCTGATTGTAAGCGGAGTCTCCTGCTCCATAGCGGTATGCATCGTAAATGTTTCTTTTGTTTTATAAACCGGTATCTGTTCATTATCTCCTGTTCCCATATTTAGCTCCCTTCCGATCTTTCGATCCTTCTTTTTTACTTTTAATGGTTTTTATATGCCTTTATACTCCAGCAGCAGCATCGTAATATCATCAAACTGTTCTTCTTCTCCGGCAAACACATCAACACTCTGCTGAATATACCGGACGCCTTCTTCCACAGTAAGACTTCTCGTATGTTCATATTCCTCCATCAGCCTCTCCTCACCGTATGCCTGTGTTTCTGTATTGATAGATTCCGGCACGCCATCCGTATACAGCAGGATTCTATCTCCCGGTTCTAACTGCATTTCATATTTGGTATATGGCATATCTTCCATTGCTGCCAGCACAAGTCCCGGCACACAGTCATTCCATTCACAGCTGTCTTTTCTCATAATGATCGGCGGATTATGTCCGGCATTGGCATATTCCAGTGTACCTGTCTGCATATTCAGAATACCCAGCCATGCAGTCACGAAGAATCCTTCCTTATTCCCTTCACACAATTGATTATTGGTGCGTTCAAATACTTCATTGACCGGTGTTCCCATGCTTGCATGATTCTTAATAATCGTCTTTGCAATTACCATGAACAATGCCGCCGGCACACCTTTTCCGGATACATCCGCGATCAGAAATGCCAGGTGCATATCATCCACCAGGAAAAAGTCGTAAAAATCACCGCCTACCTCCTTAGCCGGACGCATTGTTGCAAAAATATCGATTTCCTTTCTTCCCGGAAATGCAGGAAATATATTCGGCAGCATATCTGCCTGAATCTGGGTTGCCACATTCAGTTCTGTCTCGATCCGTCCCTTTTCAGCGGTAATTCTTGTAATGTTTTCCACATAATTATCAATCTTTTCAACCATCCGTACGAAAGTCTCATATACATTCTGTATCTCGTCTCCGGTCTCTATCTTTCTGCCTTCTATACGGAATTCTCCATCCTTAAAGGACTCTATAATCTCTGTAATATCGCTTAACGGCTCCGAAAGTACTTTCCGGATATATATCAGCGCTACCAGCAGAATGACTGCAATACCGGCAAGTGTAAAGCAGATAAAGAAGATCACATAATTCTTCATATCATTCTCTACAACCGTCATTTCATAGTCGATCTCAACCATAGCTACCAATTCTCCGTCCGAATTCAGAACCGGCGCCCAGGCCGACACACTGGTTCCAAAGCCAACATCCTGTCCCAGGATCAACTCCGTAGACGCCTTCTTCTGCTGCACATCCGGGACCAGATACTTATATTCCATTTCTTTATATTCATACCTGTCGCCTAATGCACTGATGGTATCCTTACCATCCCCTTCGCAATATGCATCCAGAATGTATATAAAGGAATCCTCCTCCGGATAGAACATATACAGATACGAAGCTCCGCTATCCCTCTTTAATGCAGAGAATAATTCCTCTAACTCCTCATAGTAAGCATCCTTCTCCAGCGTATGTGCATAATCCCCCATCCGGTCGCCGTCTATCATGTCTGCGATCATACGGGCACTGTTTTCTGCCTTATTTGAATATACGTTTCGGAATGTCTTTCGGAATGAGAAGAAACTAAAGGTTACCAATGTAAGACCCAGCAGTAATACCATGATCACAACAACTCTTACTATCTTTGTTCCCAGCTTTCCGGCTCTGTCTTTCTTCAAGTTTTATACCTCCTATATCTCTCTGTTTTCTTTTATATATCGATTATTCCTTACCGATTCTTCGGATATTTTCACGATCAGGATCTTGGCCCCGCATGTACAGTGGACTCCACAAATCGGACATTTCATCTTGTATTTATAAAGATCCTTATAAAAAAGTTCAATATCTTCTTCATATACCACAGTTCCCCAGTTTCTCAGGATATGATCAGCCGGCACATGCCCGTCCGGATATATCCAGAGTTCACTGACCAGTAGGCGGTATCCCTTTTTATAGATTTCCTCTAATACCATATGTCCAAGCTTAAATCCAACATCGGTTCCCCGGTAATCGTCAATAACCGTCAGTGAATCCGGCGAATAAATCTGTTCTCCACGGAATCTCTTCTGAATCATTGCTTCCAGCTCCGGATGCGGGTATGTAAAATCAAGTCCTCCGCGGCCGGTCATCATGCCGACCATTCTTCCATTCTCCATCGCCTTATAACCGACAAAGTACGGACTTTCAATTCCCTCTCGTATATGAGCCTCCATAAATTTACCGCTGTTCAGATATGTCTCATACATATCCGTAACCATATGTAAATCGTCTATTGTAATTCGTGAATACTCAACCATAATCTCTTACTCGTTCTCCCTTTTGTCTGTAATTCCTTCATCACTTGTTTACAATCCTTTATTTGACTGCCTCCTTCCGGCAAACAGTGTAAATAAGAAGAGAAGCAGCAAAACACCAAACCCGATGCCGATCACTATGATCCCAATCCGGTAACCAAGCACCATAGCGGCACCAAATATCAATGGGCCGACTGTCTGACCGACATTTTCGATCATTGAATAGATGCCCATTGCATTTCCTTCTCCATAGCTGTCGCATTCCGGAAGGGATGCAAAATATGCATACTGGCAGGTATATGCAAACGATATATTAATGGATAAAATCACTACACCAAGCACTGCCGAAGCAAAAGACGGATATAGCATAAATATCAATACATTTACAAACATCATTGAACTTGCAAGTATAACAGATCGTCTGCTTCCCAGCCTGTGGATCAGAAATTCACCCAGTGCCGGTCCGATATAAATAACGATCAGGCCGCATATCAGAAATAACCGTCCAATTGCAACTTCATTCATACCATTTTCTTCCGCAAAGAGCGGGAAAAAGTATTCCCGGTAAGACAGCATGATCATAAACGGCAGAAGCAGAAGCAGGAAAAACGGAAGTACTCTCCAGTTAAACAGAAACTTCGGGAACCGGATCGCCGACCGTTCCTTCTCTACGGATGGCCGCATGTCACGGCTGCGGAACATTAACAGCACTGCCGCCAGCATTATAATTCCCGCTGCAATATATACCACTCTGTAAGATGCAAAGGAAAGAATGATAGATCCGAGACCGTCACCCACCGTAATACCGGATAAGACGCCTGCAGATATGCCTGCAAATGCTTTTCCACATTCCTCCTCATTACGCCCTTTCGCCGCCAAAGTATTCGCCGCCACATAGACGATTCCCATTCCCATTCCGACTAATATCTTGCCAATCAGAAGCATATAGTAACTACTCCATCCCCCACATAGCAGGAAGCCTGCCATGCAGAGTATCGTTCCCATTACCAGATTTCGTTTTGTTCCAATCTTCGACACAATCCGTCCTGCAATCAGTGAAAAGACTGCTGCCATGAACAGCTCTGCCGATATCGGAAGTGAGCACGCAATTCCTTCCGGCAGTGGCAAGGAATTATCATATAGGCGATAGCACAACTGAACAATAAACGCATCCTGCAGAGAATCTGCCAGATACAGCAGAAAAATCGTCATACGTACCGGCGCATACTGCGTTGGATTGGCCGGATCTTCCTTTGCCGCCTTCCTGTCTCCCAGCAAAAACAGAATTTCCATTAAGAGCATAATTATTACGATAACCGCTGTTCCTGTTGTAAATACTACCTGTACAAACAGTTCACGCTGCTGACGCTCAACTTCATCCATATTAGCGCCGACCTCAAGCATTGCAACGGCATTTCCTTCCGCATCCATGATAGGCTCTAATACAAAGGTCCATGTGCCATATGCACTCGCCTCCCCCGGAGACTGCTTCATCTCCCGGTCAACTATACATTCCGTATAAATATTATCGCCCCACTCATATGCCGGATAATTAATGGTCATCGTCTCCTCATAATCCATACAGGCATTAAAGAAGCTTCCATCATTAAAATACAATATGTAATAATAATAGGTTCCAACCTCATATCCCGTATTTATCATCTGATCCAGCGGTTCTTTGATTTCATTATATAAATCACTCTTATAATCATTTGCCTGTGAAATCCGGCACACCTTATCACCGTCAATTTCGTTCGTCATCATGGTCGCAAAGAGTGTCAATTCCTGAAGCATCGTATTCTTCTGATTTTCACTCATTGAATTCCAAAGCATGGCAATAATCGTGACCGAACATAGAATGGATGCTGCCAGAATCATAACGATACGGATAACCTGCTCCGGCTTACCTGCCTTTCGGATCAAATATACCAGCAGCCTGATCATCAGATAAAGCAGATAGATCACTCCGGCTATCGCAAGTATCCATACCATATAGCGATATGGAAGATTCCGTATATGGAACTGCTCTAAATATTCCGTTTCTCCGTTCTCATAAATACAGATTCCGCTATAATCCGTAGTAACCAGCCTGCCTGCATCATCTATCTGCACCGTATAATAACTATAGTCGGATTTTACCAGTTCCTGAAGTCCTGAAGCCTGCCATGCATAAACGCCTCTGGAAGTCAGCTCCGTAAAATAAATCTGTCCGTATTTGTCAACCGTCACATTCCACGGAATCTCCGTTCCATTCCCCTTAAATAAGACTTCTTCCTTTCCATTCTTATCCAGTGCAAGCATGTCTCCCTGTCTGGTCGTAATGATCATCCGTTCCTGTACACTATCATAGGCAGCATCACTGAAATCGTAATCCGCATTCCACCGCACCACATCCGGATCACCACCCGATACCGATAAGGTGCAGCAGTCAATGGCACCGTCTCCGAGAAGCAGAAACTGTAACTCACCATCCTTCTCCTTCAATTCAACAATATTTCCATATTGAAAAGGCGCATCTGCCTCCTCATAGGTCTGCTCAAAGAGGATATCCACATACTTCCCTTCTGCGTCAAATTTAAGAATCCGTTCCGCACCCAGCTGTGTTCCCCTGCCGTTATATACAACATCTGCCACATAAATATTTCCGTCCGCATCATCACATACCAAAGAGGCATAATAAAAAGCATCCTTTAAGGAACCGCCATTTAACTCACCAATATAGTCAGCGTCCGAATCCGCTATCACGATCTTCTTCTTTGCCTTATCAATCAGATAGAGATTGCCATTTCTGCCCGTGAATATATTTGACGGTCCCGCAAATGCATACGCATTCTGAAACGGAAACATCTGAAATACATCTCGGTTCACAAAAGAAAAAATGGATATGCATACCAGAATCAAAGCAGAAATCACTATTTTGTTTGTCTTATGTTTTTCATGATGTACAGCCAATTCTTATTCTCCTTATACTCATATGTCACAATATCCATCATTTCCTTTACCATATATATTCCCAATCCGCCAACGCTCCGATCCGTTGCCGAAAGTGTTATATCCGGAGCGGATCTTTCCAATGGATTATATGGACATCCGGAATCACAAAAAAGCATCCGGAAAACATCCTCCGTCACTTCTAATTCCATTTCGACTTGGCCTATTGCGTCGCTGTAAGCATAGGAAGCAATATTTACAAATATTTCCTCTACGCATATATGAATATCTGCTGTCAATGCCGAATCCGGAGTTATCCTTGATAATTCCTCATCCACAATATCCAGAACTGAATACAGATTCTCAATTACAGCATCAAATACCATTGTTCTAATCATTGTTTTTCTTCCTCATCTGCCAATTATCCTACTGAAATCCGTAAATATGGATACTTCTGTAGAACCTCCCTGTCATGTGTCGCTACCAGCAGTGTCATACCCTGTCTGTGAAATCCCTCCAACAGTTCCATGATCTCTAAGGCACTGTTCGGATCCAGATTACCGGTCGGCTCATCTGCGATCAATAATTCCGGATGATTTACGATCGCTCTTGCAATGCATACCCGTTGTTGCTGCCCTCCGGACAACTCTGACGGATACTTCTGATAAACATTGTCCAGTCCCACACTTTTCAATGCCATCGCTACCTGAATCCGGATCGTAGCGGTATCCGCTCCCACTGCCCGCTTTACGATTTCTACATTCTCATATACCGTTTTATCCTCTAACAGCCGCATATTCTGTGAAACCACTCCGATTCTTCTTCTATACAGCGGGATCTCTCTCTTCTTCATCTGGGACAGGCTGCGGCCATTCAGGTATATAACTCCCGACTGCGGCTCCAGCTCCTTTAGAATAAGCTTTAATATAGTTGTTTTGCCTGCTCCGCTTACTCCCGTCAGAAATTGAAAATCACGAAGCGGGACATGAAAGCTCAGATTGTCCAACACCTTACTGTCGGAAGCCGGATATGCAAATGTCACATTCTGAAATACAATCATAACAATCCCCCTTCATCTCGATCCGGTTACGCTTCAATATTCAGAATATTCTGAAAACCGGACATTTTTAGTACATGCATGACCGTATCATTTACATTTACCAGCTTCATGTTTCCCCGCTTTGAGATCGCTGTCTTCTGTCCGATCAGCAATGCCCGCAGTCCTGCACTGGATATATACTCTACGTTTAGAAAATCTATTACCAGTTCATTCTTTTTCTGAAAACAGCTCAGAATCTGTGCCTGCAGCTTCGGGCTTGTTGTAACGTCAATCCTTCCTTCTACCATCAGTCGGATATAAGTACCACAATCGGTTTCTATCATGTTCATATCTGTTTCCTCCAATTTCTTTATCTGTTATTCCAATATAATCATGCTGTCCATGAGCTGATGCTCCTCCAGCATTCCTACCCTCTGTTCATAGGTTCTGGCATTCATATCCATATATGAATACCCATCCAGAATCCCTATCTTCTGCAGAAGCACGATTCGAAGTCTGGTCCGGATCGGCTTAAACTGTTTTAGAAGATATAGCAGCTGTGCACGCTTCTTTTCATCTACATATCCGGTAAGCAGTAATGTCACATCATGGACACTGCTTCCATATAAACGATCCATCACTGCATTATCTTCACTTCGTATATAACCGCTTAAACTGTTCTTTTCAACAATGATCGGAGTTTCTCCCAAAATAATCTCACAAATCCGTTCAATTACTTTTCGGGTTCCCTTATACCTATTCAGCAGATAAGCTTCTCTGATCAGCATCCGCAGCGTATCCTCGCTTAAGAATTCGCCCTGCACGATAAGTCCCAGCCATTCAGCATATTGATTCAACAGCTCTACCGGGGCCTGCTCCAGATCTAAGAGCTGATACCGACTGTCTATCTGTTCCTGAAATTCATTATATATAGTAGAAAATATGGAAATATATCGGTGAAAGAAATCTCCATAATTCTGATAAACCTCCGGAAATGCCTGCATAAAATTATCCCCCGGAGACTGAACCCGGATATGAGACAATGTTCCACTACCTTCGCCAAGCACTTCAATTACAATCCAAAGATACCTCCCCTTTATATCATATAGCAGCATATCCTGCTTATTAATGAACCTCCGGACACCTGCCAGCTTCATAAATTCCTTCTTGATGGCAAAGCCGGTATCCATATCTTTCATGAAAGAATCTATCTCCTGTATCTCTCCGTCATGAACGAACTGTTTTTCATTCTGTGCAAATACATATATATAATATACGGTGTCAGGATCAAATGTCCCATCAAAGACCAATCTTCCCCAGGGACAATCCTCTGTCGCACTGTCCAGTGCATCCAGAATCAATAGATGCTGTACCTCTTCCGGATTCACAATCACCGTATCTCCCTCGATCCGGATGCCCTGGCACACAGCCTTTTTTAATCTGTTATTTTTAATACTGTACTGCATTCCTACTGCCATGGCTCTCCTCCTTCCTAATTCTCTGTATCCTGCGTATGTAATTCCAAGGTAATGCTACCGGGATAGCATAGACAATTTACCTTTGGTATAATATCTGCTCCCTGACAAACCGCCAGGTTCCGATTCTGCGGTGTCAGTGTCAGATCATAAATCTGCGCTACGCATTCTAACTGTTCCAGCTTACGAAAAATCGTATCAAACCGCAGTATCTGTCCAAATTCCTGTCCGCCGGTAATATAATCTAATTCTTCCCGAAGCTCCTGTTCGATCTGCTCCCGGCAATGGTCATAATGCTTATGCACATATGCCACACATCGAACCTGAATCGGTAGATAGACCGGCTGTAATATTTCGATTCGAGTTGACAACAGTCTGCACTGTTCCAGCCGGCTTCGGATCAGTCTGCGATAATCCCGCGACAGAATCGGAAACCGTTCCAGACTATACGGTTTTACTGCTACCTGTACCAGATTCCGCTCATAATTCATATATGCTTTGACCTTATGAATACACAGTCCCGGAGTTGACATGACCAGTGTCTCATAATCTGTGGCACTGACTGCTGTATATGGTTTATAGATGTCCTGCACATACCGTCTTCGAGTGTCCTCTATCGTCTCCATATAAGCTCCTCCGCTGCCGGCTGCCGGATTGCGAAACTCTGCCACCTGTCCGGCTATCCCCTCTGCTATAAAGGTGTTTCCTTCCCGGATATTACCTTCACTTCCGCGAATGACCGCTATGGATGCAAGATATAATTCTGCACCGATAAATTCACCGGCATCCAGGATCTGGATCTTACCTTCGTTCTCATATAGATAATATTGAAGCTCACCCTCTCCCCGGCGATTCGGCTTCACAAAATCATAGATCTCAGAACCGTCTTCCAACCTCCGTTTTGCCAAAATGGAGAAAGAATCTATTGCCAGATTCTTCTCCGGCAGCTCCAGAATCTGATCGTCATATCCCAGCACACGTCCAAGATAATATCGATTCGCAAGCTTCCCATTATATACAATTACTTTTACTGCATGCTTTAATCTCTCCGGTCCATATCCGAATTCCCGCTTATTAAAATGTATGGTATATCTGCTTGCCGCATCATGTGTCACCGTATAATATCTCCCGATTCCGGACTCTGCCCATACTTCCTGATACATACGGTAAGAACTTCCCTTCTCTTCCTTACACAACACCTTGTAATGCTCCTGCTCCATTAACTCACTGTTAACCTCGATCTCGTTACCCTTCGGAAATGTATATACAATGGCCTGTGTATCCTTCTGCCATACCTCCAGCAGAAATCCGGAAAGTCTCTGTATTCTCGGCGGAATATCATACTGCGCCTTCTTCAGGGTCCCACGGAATACATATCCCTCCATGCCATTTTTCTGATATGGCTCTGCCGGCTGCTCCGGCATGCGGAATCGTATTTCACCATCCAGCAGAAATCCGTCCGTCTCATCCTTTACATTCATAGGCACAAATCCCTCTGTGGTATAACATTCCCAGGCAATCTGCGCCAACCGGTTCCGGTTCTTCTCCTCCGGCGGATTACGATCATATTCTCCGGTAGTTTTCAGATAAAAGATGGAATCTGTCATCGGGGGCGGTGTCTGATCCATTACAATATAAACCTCCATCCCTTCCTCCGGTGCATCTCCGAAAATATTAGCTCCGATCAGAATCTCCGGATCCAGCACATAAGAATAATCCTTATAGCTTCCATTCTGATTCGTATATAATCCAATGATATGGCAAGGCTCCAATTTCCGCTCCTTTGTGGTCTCAAAGCTCATATCATCTACCCGGAATCTCTGGTTCGCCGGCAGTATCAGTGTCTCCTGCAGACCGATTGGCTCCAGTAATACCCGCGCCGGGCTTCCCTTTCCCGGTTCAAAGCCGACCATCTTCAACAACTGCTGCTGTACTCTCGTATCTCTGTCGTCCAACTGTTCATATTGCAGCAATAAAAATGCAGTCAGATTCTCCAGAATCGTAATACCCGGATCCGACGGATTATAATTTGTCCACTCCTCCGAGTAAATCGGAATCTCAGAATAGACATCTTCCATCATCTGCTCATGTGTTTTTTCCACTCGTTTCCTGGAATTTAACATCGTTTCCTCCTATATCCTCATATCCATACGTTCCCTGACTATTTCTGTATTATATGAATCCTGTGATTGCCGCTTCTGCACATCATATACGGACTTACCTTTAATTCTTCCAGCATCTGCTCATGACTTCCGGTCTCATCCTGATATACTGTACAGATACTGATATGCCGGATCACCATATGCTGCCTGCCGGAACGCAACAGCAGCCGGATCTGTGCCTCTGTCGGCATTCGTCCGATCTCCCAGTCCTGTGATGCATACGGATTCAGATATTCATCCATCCACGTCTGAAACTGACTCTGTATTTCAAAAGCCTCCTCCATGCGAAGCATCTCTACCCATAATTCTACTGAGACCGATACAAAGGTCGGCGGCACCAGCATTAATTTATCCGGATTCACGCTTAACTCGCACCGATTCAGTAAATGCTCCTTCAGCGGATGCTGGATATGATAGAAGGACTGCGGATTTGACAGATAATCCTGCATCAGAATAACCAATGTGATCGCCTGATCATCCCTCTGTCCCAGCTTCGTATATCCGATAATAGTTTTTACCTGTGCTACATTCTTGGAAAATCCCAGCACCTCACGCTCATAATCGGTGGCGGACACCAGGCGATGTCTGCTGCTGATAATATTGCCACCCCGGTGCAGAGCTTCCTCCATCGTCTCCATATCACTTCCGCCATAAGATTTCATTGGATTTCGTATATTATTTATAAATAATAGATTGCTCATACTGGCATTGATCATACCCGGCTCCAGATTTCCTTCTGCGCCTCCGCATCTGGAAATCTGTACAAGAAAGGATACATCCGCAGTATTTCTTGGTATCTGTACATGAACCCCATCTCCGAATATCAGCAGCTTATTCATGCGGTCTATACAATAATGCCTGTCCCCTGCCCTTGAACAATCAAAATTATTTACCTCTTCCCAACGTACAAAGAACCTTATGACATTTCCCTGCATGTCTCTCTCCATACGAACCTTATCCGGCTGCGTCACCAACAGCTTATTTTTACCACTCTCCGTAAGACTGTTCGTCTCATTTACCCAGACCTCTGCTGACAGCACATTGTCTGCATACAGACGAAAGCTCATATCCGGCTGCACCTCATCAATATAATACTCTTCTTCTGCCAGCGTCTCTGCGTTCGTAACCTCCACCGCATTCATATAAATATTAGCAATACGCGGACGGAACACTCCTTCTGCATCCAGGCTTCCTTCCTTATCGACTACTTTGATCCAATAGCATTTCCTGTCCTCCAATATAACCGGTGCCATATCTGCAGGCGGAAGGAATACGATCCGGTTGGAATTCGTCATTCCATTCGTATAATCCACCAGTCTTAACCGCCGGAATCCTTTCTTTGAAGAATAATAATATTCAAATCCGACCCCCTGAAAGTTACCATCCTCTTCTAACTCAAACAGGATACTGACAGGTCCATTCTCCATCTTTTTATCAAAGCCCATATATAAAGCGGTATCCGTATAACTGCCTCTGCCAAACGCCGGTATTGGCTGTTCCCCATATAACAGCTTCGTCAGATCCTGCTTCTGTGTGCCTGACAATCGTTCCAGATATTCCGGTCTGAATATCTGTCCGTCATATGCATATGCGATCTGCATATCTGTTATCACCGGATAATGATGTGTACACGGACGTAGATAACAGTTATCTGCCTTCAATACCTGCAGTCGTATACATCTTCCATTGTCACCACCGATTGTCTGTTCCTGCCAGTCTTCCGGACACAGGAAGGATATCTCACACTCTCTGGACTTCTCCGTACGGAATATCTGTCCATAGGATTTCTCACACTCCAGCTGTTTCCATCCGGTACCGTTATAATATTCCAGTACCACTTCATCCACATAAGTATCTGCCATGACCTCCGTTATCAATACCCGTGGCTTGCGCTTGATGATCTTTAATGATTCTTCTTCCTCATGCTTTGTCAGATATATGGAATTCTCTTCCAAACGGAGCTGAAACCGTATTGTAATTCGCGCACCCGGCTTATGGAAATATTCATCCTCTCCGATATAAACCTCCTCATACAGTGCCAACGTATCACCAAACGGTCGAAACTCCCGGACATCTAAATCCAGACTTCCCGTATTCACAAATTTCGGTGCAACCGGTGTTCCGAAGGAGGATACCCGGATATCCCGAAAGACAACGGCCTGTGCCGGATTCTTACATGCTTCCAGCAGAATCACCGAGTAACTCCGCCCTGCCTTTTCAACCTTCTTACACGGAGCAGATTTCTGCAGATATAGATTTCCGTTTTCATTAATTTCTACCTTTGTAAACGGAATAAAGCCCTCTTCTCCATAATACAGGATCCGGTACTGCCCCTGTTGCAGGCCTTCCATAAATTCCGCACCATCCTCTATCTCAAGAATAATATTACTGTTCTCAACATCAAATAAATGGGAATGATATAAGAGCAGCCCATGCTTTTCGAGTCCGGTCTTCCGGAATTCAAACAGCCCAAACGGATATTCCCGATACTCCTGCTCATCCGGCTTATCAATATAATATGGCGGTTGAAACGTCCCGTATAACGGTAACATCTTCCCGGTTCCGGCAGAGGTCATAAACATCCTGACCAGTCGGGATGTTGTAACATAAATCGGACTCTCCGTCTCAAATACTACCGGCTCATCCTTCTCGGTTGTCGCCAACAGCTTTACCCCCCGGTCAACTGCAACTCCGGTCATAGAATCTTCTGCCGGCTGCATAGTCACCATGGCACTTGCAGGAATCGCAGGACGCAGAGATACTCCCAGCATATTTACAAATTCTACTCGAAACTGCTCCAGTGTATCATTATATTTATCCACATTGTCCATCATCTGACGTGCATAGATCATACTGATAACAGATCCTATATCCGGATTCTCCGTATCAAACTTCCACTCCGGTACATAGGACTCGGACAGTCGCTTTATTTCCTGCAATATATCCTGCTCCGTTCTGGAATCAATCGTTATGGTATTATAATTGTTCTTGTTCCATTGTCTCATACGCTTCACTCTCTTCTTCCGGTTCTCCGCTTAGATAAAACGGAAATACCATATTATCCCGGACACTGCCTCCCCTTAACCGGTAATCAATATATATCATCAGGCATCCGCTCTGACTGCGGGCGTCCATACGGATCGTTACCTGATCGATCCTTGGCTCATTATTCAGAATATCTGCTTCCAACTCCTGCTGCATCAGTGCCAGCATTGTCTCTCCGGTATCTGCAAATGCATATGACAAGATACTGCTTCCATATTCCGGACGCATAAACCGTTCTGTCTTCTGCGTCATCAGGATCAGATAAATGCTCTCTTTTACACTCTCTTCCTTCGAAGATAATACAAATCTTCCGGTTGCTTTATTTACCTGCGGTGGAAACTTCAGCCCTGCTCCCAGATATAACTTCTCATCCATACAGTCTCCTTTCTGTTGCTAGCCAATGGATATCGGTGTACCACTGATCTTCACCGTACCACTGCTCTCCGCCTTAAGGGCGGTGGTTGCCGATAATGTCAGATTCGCTGCCGAAAGCTTTCCCTTTGCATTCGAATTCAGATCTACAGAATCCTGTGCCTTTACAGTTAATTTATTACATTCAACGGATATACTTCCTTTTTCACCATTCATCAGGATCGTTACTCCATCCCCGACCTCAAGCTTTAATTTAGCCTTTGCCTTTATTCGCATTTCTCCACTCTCTGTCAACAGCTCAATTTTGTTATCACCCTTTTCATCACTGACCAGGATCTGTTTCTTCTGATTGTCCAGCACCAGCTTGTGTTTATTTCCGGGTGTATACAGGGATATCTTATCTTCCTCTCCGTCTCCCTGTGCGGCGTCCTCGAATTCCAGCGTGCTACCATGCTTGGTCACAATTCTCTTCAATTCATTGTTTTGCTGAACCGTACTCTTAAAGAACTTATCTGAGTCCTTCGGGATGCATCCAATAACATACGGTTTCTCAATATTGCCCTGCTCAAACACCAGAAGCACCTGATCGCCGATTTCCGGCAGAAAATAATGTCCCCATTCTTTACCGCTCGAAGGCATTGCCACTCTCGCCCATTTCAGGTTATTCGCATTCTCATCCCGGACCGGAACCGTTACACACACCCTGCCTTTCATCGTGGCATCATAATTATCTGTCACAACTCCCAGCACAACTCCGAATATCCGGTTGTCACCGGTCTCTGTCTTCATGACCTGTTTTTCTGCTATTTCATCAATAATGTCATACAATCCCACAGCCCTACACTCCTATCCTGCTTACAGCATTGCATTTGTCCTGCCCGTAATCCTCATACTATATCCCCCGGAACCTCTCAACGAATGATGCACGCCAACCATATAGAATACATTTGACGGTCCTTCTCCCATACATTGCATATCCAGAAAATATCCCGGTTTCATTTCCGGAATCCCTACCATATCACAAGTCAGGGTTCCGTATCGGAATGACATATCCTCCATCAAACGGTCTACCCGATTCTGTGCTTCTTCCTTACTGGAAATCGTAGGGTCGATATAAACCCTTTCAGATCCCTTGATCAATGGTTTTGCTTTATTACCAAGTGAAATCTTATTTGAGAATTTTCCCTTGGATTCAATCAGCTTTGCTTTCGAAGGATCTGTACTTCTGGCATAAATAATCTCGGCCAGTCCTGTAATGTCATATTCGACTTCAAAGCTATAGATTCCCTCGGACGGTGTCAATGTAAATAGCGGAGTCTGTACGGACTTTGCCTTGCGGAAGATAACATCCCCGCATTCACAGAAGAATTCGTAATTGTTCTTCTTTGCCAGCTTCACCAGAAACTCATAATCACTCTCTGCCACCATTTCTATCGTCTGATCAGCGGAAGCACCATCCACCGAAGGCTTTAATACCGGTTGTGACACCTGTATATTCCTGATGATTCCCTTGGACTGTAATCTGGCATAGGCCGTCTTCATCAGTATCTCTTTCGCCGCTTCCGTAAACTGTGTTGCCTTTAACTGACGACTGTAATTTCCTGCCATCATGATGCTTTTTGCATCCATGGACGTCACCTGAATACATGGCACCTCATACTCCAGCATCTGATATGCGACTTTTGCGATCACACCAACAAATACCAGCTTTGCCGTTGCTCCATATCCTAAATAGATTTCTACCTTAGAACCCAGATAAATGTATTTCTGTATCTCTTCTGTTTCAAACTGTCCCTTCACAGTGCTATATACATTATATATATGAAAAGATGCTATAGATGCCTCATATCCACAGGTCAAGTCAACCTCAATATCTGATATCTGAAACGGAAGCTTTTCATCAGTCACCATACGATCATTAATCTTGATCACAGCTGTCGGAGTCTGAAATCCATCATATTTGGTTTGTAATGATTCAAAATCCATAGTTGCCATTTTTATCCCTCTGCTATAAATTAATCAGATTACTTGCTTTATTTAAGTGCTGCAATGCATTGCTTCCACCGCCTGCATAATTACTGTTAAAGAGCTTTGCATATGCCTGCTCCCAGTATTCTATATCATGCTTTTTATAAACTGTGGTATCCCCGGTCTTTGTCTTTGTAATATTCTGCTGGAATATCTGTATCCTGACTCTCGCCCGGATCGGCTCGCCCAAACGATTAAACATCGTATATTCCGTATCAACGCCGACAAGAGACCCGTCAAATGCCATCTGATTCCAAACAAATATCACCTGCCGGCTTTCATCCATCGACATGGCACCCACGACCGCTTCGACTAACGGTCTCACACTGAATCCACCTGCACTCTTCCGCGAACCGTATAGCTGCTTTCCTAAGTCGCGCCCCCCGGAGATACTTACAATATTCTCGAAATTAAATGCATCCATCACATTCATATCATCAAAGATCAAATCCACCGACATAGTGGTCTGTACCGGTACTGTCCACTGCTGAAATACATTCTCTCCAAGTCCGCCTGCACTCCGATTCAGAATATCACCTTTCATTGTGGATATCTGTATACTGGAAGGGTTATACTGCAGTTGTATCGGAATGTATCCATTCGAATTATCCTTTATCTGACCGGACATTCCCTTTAATGCCTCGGATGCCGCATTCAGCTTTTGCCCTATTTTCTGATTTGCCTTCTTTAGGGTATTTCCAACTCCTGTTACAGAGCCTCCGCTTTTTAACGGTGTCCGCGTAGTCTGCGGTTCATCCGGTAATGTTTCTGCCTTTTTTACCAGCAGATAACCCTTTTCAACCCTGCCGGTCAGGCTGCCGGCTGCTCCTTTTAATACATTTGCCATATGCCTTACCCCTCTGCTATAGATTCACCAGACTGCTTAAGGTCTGTGAAGTCTTCTGCGTTATCAGATAATCCTTGCCCGCAAATTCGCGGTCATATGCCTGTTTCCACTTCTTCACCGCATCGCCCAGACAAGTGATCGTAATCCCCATTTCTGCCCGGATCGGATTACCGGTCGGACTGAACATGGTATATCGGGAATTCACTCTGGTCAGCCCGCCTTCCAGTACAGAGCCTCCCCATATAAACTTCACCTTCGTATAATCCATAATCCGCATAGCTGCATGAAACCCCTCTACCTGTTGTTGAACGCTGTAATTCTTACCTGCGGCGGTCTTGACACCTTCTGCTACACCTTTGGCGATCTCTACCGGCTCCACTATCAGCTTATCCTGTCCGAAAGCCTCTTTATTATTAACCGCATCCAGAATCAAAGTCATGGATACGTCAATTCTGGCATTCAGTCCCTGAAAGTTTACACCGGAACCACTGCCGCCATAGCTTGCAACTGCGAAATTTCCTCCGCCCACTGCGCTAATACGAATGGTCGCCGGATTAAACTGCACCATGTATATATTGCCTTCCAGATTTCCCTTCGCCTTTTCCTGAAGTCCTGCATCCAGAGCTGCCAGCTTATTGCCTAATTTATTACTGTTCAGCTTCTTGGATGCCAGCTTAAGTGCCTGACTCTTTTCACCATCCGTCACGATACTGTTCTCTTCCAATCGAAGCTCCCTCGTACCGTTCTTTGGAAACATAATGACTGCCCGCTCGATATTTCCCAATGCACCGGTAATATTACCTTTTAATGCTGAACCTATTGACATATGTTTCCACCTCCTGATTTTCTATCGTCCTCTTCTCATTCTGTCGTTTCCAAGCCGCCGTTCCAGACGGTTATATACCTGATCGGATAATTCCGCTACCTGATTCCGCATTCCCTGCTGTATCATTTTTTCAATATCTGCAGCTGAAGTTTCCACCGTCTGATGATGTACCGTCCGTGTCTGAAGCTCCTCAATATGCTCGGTCGTCAGAAGCTGTTCCTTCTGTACAGTATTCTGACGCAGGGTGTGATTCTGCTCCAACAGCTCCTCTATCACCTCTTCATCAAGGTGATTCGTCTGCTCCTTATGTACCAGATCGATCGTTTCCCAAATCTGCGGCAGCTCCTGGTGAAGCTCCCTGTACTCCTGTGGCTGGTTCCATTGCTCCACTGTCTGATGATATACATGTTCTTCCGCCTCTGTCAGGAAGACTTCCGACGTCTTTTGTTGTTCTTCCGTCAACTGTTGCTCCTGATAGACCAGATCTGCCATCAATTGCCCGTCAGCCTGTTCTCTTACCAGCCCCTGCTTAACGACCTGCTCCGGATTCTTCCGGTATTGTTCCAGAATCCGGAAGATTTCACGCGTCTCCGGTGTCAGGATCTGATTATATGCTTCTGTAAGCTGTGTCTGCTCCGTAGTTTCCTGCTGTATTCTCTGATGATATTCCAACAGTACCTCCTGCGGATGCTCTAATGCCCGCAGTCCCTGCCGCATCATTTCCTTCCGGTCCGGCATCCGGGATGTAACCTCCCGTGTCTGCTCCAATATCTGTACCGCTTTCTGCCGATTTTCAATATTCTGCCGGTTAATCCTCTTTAGCTCCTGTTCTATCCGTGTCTGACTGTTCTGAACCACCATTTGCTCATTGTTCAGATTCTCACTGATATTCTTTATCTCCTGCTCTATCTGTGTCTGAGTATTGTAAATCTCTGTTCGTTCATTCGTCCGTTGTTCAGAGTTCCACGTCAGATCCCCGGCATCCATATACTGCTCCGTCTTGCGGACCTGTTCTACCTGCTCAGCATAGGTAATCAGCTGTTTTAAGCTCTGCAGCTCCTGATTTTGCTGATACTGCATCTGCTCCATATAGGTATTAACCTCATCCGCATGCAATACCTGCATCCGATGATTTTCCTGAAACCGTTCAATGGTATCGCCTGCAGCCTGATAAAAGTCCTGATTCAACCGGTACCAGCTGTGCCTGCTGATTTCAAGCTGCGGCATACGCAGGTTATAAATACGATCTAAAATATCATATAATACTGCCTGTACTAATCGGGTAGTTACGGATGCTTTAATCGTTGTACTTTCCTCCGGTTCATACTCATAAGCATTTATGTGCTGATAAACCAACGGCTGCTGCTCCATATGCGTTACATTCTGCAGCTTCTGCAGCTGTATCTGCTGCAACAGGCGGTTCTGCTCACTTAACCGCATTTCATCCTGCCGGATATAGGTATTATTACCCGGATACGTCATTGTAAATGTCTTCATCTCCTGATAGATTTTATCTATCTGCAGACGATTCAATATAGTCTGATACAGATAATTATCCGATCTCTGCTGCTGTCCGGTTTCTTCCGCCTCCGGCTCGCCTTCTGCCTGCATTTCCTGTTTGTATTGCAGAGTCATTTCACGCAGGGTATCCGAATGCTCTGAATATATATGTACCAGTTCCCTGATATTATTTGTCTCTTCCCTTAAGCTGTTTATCTCCTTCATGAATTTCTGGATCTGACGGATTCCCAGCTTCCGCATGATACCGGATATAAATACCCGGTCCTGATAAGTGATCGTATCGGATTGCGCCAATACAATGCGGTTAACCATATTATTGATCAGAGACAGCTTCACATTCTGGTCCTGTCTGATATCCACATTTTCAACCAGCTGTGTCATACCGCCCTCACCAAAATAAATTTCCGGCGGTGCAGTTACCAGATGCAGAAAATCTTCCGCTTCCAGGTTCGTCTGCAGCAACTGGTAATTGCCTAAAATCCGTTGTCCAAAGCTATCATATCCCTGTCCAATCGGTCTGTTGATCACTAATGAAATTGGAGATTTTACTGTAAGCATACTGGTTTCTCCTCAAAAGCTTCCTGTTCAAGCTTCTTTCTTAATTTCTATCCTTCTTCTCATGAATCCTCTTGCGGCTTCTTAGGCATTTTTAACGCATGCTCCTTCTTCGGCCAGCGATTCTTCGTGCTGAAGGTTATCATATCCGATAATGATTTCTCATCCTTTATTCTTGCATGTGTCTGATTATCCCAGGTAACAGCCTCTGCCGAGCTTATCATACTCGTTAATTTATCCTTTGCCTTTGGCTCCGGATTCGTAACTGCCTTCGCATTCGCTGATTGATCCTTGCTCCATGTAGCACTTGCTGCAGATGCCTTCATGTTCTCCAGTTTATCCTTCTCCTTTGGCTCCGGATTCGTAACTGCCTTCGCATTCGCAGGCTTATCCTTACTCCATGTAGCCTTCGCTGATGCTTCCTTCTGATTCTCTACCCGGTTCTTTTTCTTCTTCTCATTCAAAGGACGCTCTGCATAACCCATAACTGCAGAATTATCTCCATCTGCCTTTGCCGCCTCTTTTTGCATACCACTCTTGCCCAGACTCAGAGTATCCGTCGGAACAGCCACGCATACCATTTCCCGATAAGCTATGGTAGTCGTCTCTACTACCAGCCCGCTCTTTTCCGCATCCAGTTCTCCGTAATCCTTCGCAATAACGGTACAGCCTGTAAATGTATATGTGCGCACCGGCTTCAGACTTGGAAATGCACAGGCATTTACAAACAGGATCACCGGCAGCACCGGTTCGCTTCCCAGTGGCAACGGGTCTATCAGGTCTACTCCCACATAACGTTCTACCTTAAAGGTAAACGGCTTGGATATGGGTTTCCGCTTAATATGCACATAATCATTCATACCGCCTTCCTGAATATATTCAAATTCATTTTCCTTCTGAAAGCCTCTGACCGCCCGGCAGGGTAAATCATAGATTCCTTCTACACGCAGCATGAAGGAATATCCGATTACCGGATGGCTTCCTGTATTTCTGACTATTGAATAATTATCTCTGTTATCCATCTGAAACGCTTTCTCTTCTCCCATATTCCATGTCCACCTCCTACCGTCTGGTTGGCTGCATATCTAAGATACTTTTCTCATGTTCCTGCTTCGAGGGATTTATCCGCTTATGAATCTCTGAAATCTCCTGACACCATCTCCGCCGACTGGCATGATCTAACTTCATGACTTCAGAATTTCCCCAATGAAAATAGTAGGATATAAAGGATAACTCCTGATACATATCCTCCACCGGATATAGCCTTATCCCTCCGCGGTAAAATTTACGGGAATATCAAAGGCCTCCCCACATTTCGGACATACCGCATGTATCACCGGTGGTTCCACATCATTGATTCTCTGATACATATCCTGTAAAAATGCCAGATCTGCGGTAAATAATCGTTCAATAATATTAGCGGAAACCATAGGCATTCCTTCCAGCTCTGTAACCACTTTACCCAGGATGGCAATGGTCAGATAAGACGGGTTACTCAGCACACGAGGGTCTCTAGTTGCGCTGATCTCATCTCCGGCAGTTGCCAGTCTCATCTTTCCCCTTCTATGTACCTCACCATTACTATCCACATATCCCTTTGGCAATGTAAAATCGAATTCAATTTCCATATGACACTCCTTGTTCTCCTTCTTTAATTATGGACATCCCCGGCAGCGGAAGCTTCACTGCCGGTCTGTCTCATACTTCAACTTATGTTATAACTGCTGTACCTGAACCTTAATTCGGTATAACCAGCTCTTCATATGCCAATTCCAGAGTTTCAATCGCTACTTCACTCTGCATTGCGTTTAAGTCCGGTGCATTATATTTAGCTACCCATGCATTTGTCAACATCCATACCCTTACCCCGCCAGTAAGATTATTCACCTTTGACTGCGGAGCGCCACTGTTAATATCGATCATTTCAATCTGAACATTATATCTAGGCATCGGTCCACGCACTTCACTTACACATTCCCGCAGCCATGTCTTGAATCCGTTGTCCAGCGTATATCCCATCTTCAGGGTAACATTTCCATGCTTTACCAGCCCCGGAATCTTTACCGGTGCCAGACTGTTGGCATTCCCCTGGCGGAACTCGATCACATCTACAGAAGCCTCTATTCCCGTTACTTCACTGAATGCTGCATTTGCTCCTTCTACGCCATCAATATGGACATAGAAATTCATTTTTGTTAACGGATATGCTAATCCGTTTCCGTTATCGTATGCTGATACTGCCATAATACTCTACTCCTTTTCCTGTTATTATTCTTCGCTGCCTTCACCACCGGCACTTGCTGTATGCTGGGTGATCCGGAATACTACAAATTCGGCCGGTTTAGACGGTGCAATACCAATGTTGCAGATTAAACGGCCATTTGCAATATCATCCTTCGACATAGTCGAAGTGCCAATCTCTACAAAATATGCCTCATTTGCAGATGTACCTGCCAGCATATTGGTTCTCCACATATTATCTAAGAAATTACTGATCGTCATCTGTACCCGTTGCCACAGGTTTACATCATTTGGTTCGAATACAACCCAGTTTGTATTGGCTTTGATGCTCTCCTCAACGTAGATGAACAGACGTCTGACATTTACATATCGGAACTGGCTGTTGCTGCTGGCGGTTCTTGCTCCCCATACACGAATGCCCTGACCCGGTAATGCACGGATCAGATTGATACCTGCAGGATTCAGAACATCCTGTTCAGCACTGGTATAGTTTGTTTTTAAGCCCGTACAGAATACTGTCTCATTCGCCGGTGCTTTATGTACACCGCGTGACATATCATTTCTGGAATACACACCCAGCACAGCACCGGAAGGCGGAATATAATCACTCTGTCCGGTTGCCCGATCCAGAACCTGAATCCAAGGATGATACATTGCCGCATAACTACTGTCAATTATTTCCCGATATTCTAACAGATCCTTCGTCTTAAACATATCCTTCGGCATATCAATGACTGCCATACGATTCTTAAGGTTCTCACACTGTGCAACCAATGCTACAATCACCTCCGGTATTGTAACACCCGGAATTGCCAGCATGCTGATGTTTGTATTCTCTACAAAAGCAGCCAGACCTGTTCTTGCACCCGGTCCATTGTCCTCGCCAATAAAGGTAGCCGCATTTATCTTACTGATGTTGCCATTGCTTCCGCCATCCAGCAGGAACATTCCACTGGTATTTCCCTTGCCGAGGATCAGCTCTGCAGGGTTCATAAGCTCCTTTGCTTCTGCCACTTCGATCTTAACTAATTCACTGTTTGCCATCTTATATCCGATGTAATTCGGATTTGCTGTGTTAAAGCTTACGCCATTATAATTCTCTACTTCTTCGTTATAACGGACACTGATGTTTGTCTCCACCAGATATATCAAAGTCTTTGGTACGATTGCCGTATCTATGACATCTTTCTTAAATGGTTTTGCAAATGTTACAGTGTTATCATAGATGCTGGCAATGCGGTTATACTCACCATCTACCGTAACTAAGTCTCCTTCACGGAAGCCTTCTACTGTTTTTGCTACATAACTGTCACCGTTCTTGCCCAGAATCTGCATCTTTCTCTTAGTGACATTTGCTAATGTAACCTGTATACGGTTGCCCCATTTACCTTCATTTGCTGCAGTAACCGTTAATATACCCTTCTTTACGGACGCTTTCTTCGCATCTGCCGGAATAACTCTGGCTACATAACAGCGTGTTCCTCCATTTACAAAGAACTGCTCTACACTATTTGCAAGATACCGATACTCTCCGTACTCGAATTCATTTAAAGCTCCTCCGAAGATTCTGGTAAAGTTCTTCATACTGGTTACTAATACAGGTGCTCCAATCGTTGCACCTTTTTCTGCCAGACCGATAAAGCCTGCTGTCGAGGTTCCTACCCCTTCAATTGAACGTGGGGAATTGTCAAATTCTTCTACATATACCCCCGGCGATAAATATTCTGCCATAATTTAACTCCTTTCTATTTATGTATTACCTTTTGTTGCGAAGGTGATGTAACTGTAATTGTTCCTCCGCCTAAGCCGCAGGTCAACGTACATCCCATAACCAGACAGGGCTTACCTCCTGCCTGTGTCGTCATCTGAGACTGCCTCCATGTACCCGCCGGAACCAGCGTACAAGGCTGTGGTGTCAAAACTCCCAATGCAGCTGCCGTTGCTGCCTGTACTGCCGGATTCTGCAGTGAAATACACAGAGCAAAGGGCGGCAGGTTCGTATTCGGTGCACAATCTGCAATCGTCGCCACCGGCTTATTTCCCATAAGCACCGTACTCTGAGATGTCACATTCAAGACACTCGGTGCTGTTCCATATGTACACATACATTGTGTACCGGCTGTAATATATACCATATTATTTACCCAGTTCTCTTTCTGTCTCCTGCGAATTTACCGTTTGATAGTATGTCTGTCCATTGACTACATACCGTACCAGATAAGTGTCCGAATCATCTGTTATCCGGAGCCGAAGCAGATAATCTCCTGCTCCCCCTATCTGACCTCTCACGATTCTTACAATCGGATCATTCACTGCACAGGGCTGATTCAACGGCTGCCGAATCGTAACCCCGGTCTTTGTAATTGCCTTTTTTATCTGAAAACACTGATATTCCTGTTTCCCTTTATTGAGCAATGCGTATTCCTGCTCCGCAAGCTCCATGTTTCCATAGTAAATCAGCTGCTGTTTCTTCGGAATATATTCCTGAAGAAAACAAGACTTTGCATTCAGAGAAACCGCTTCCAGACGCTCTATGCCATCCATTCTGCCTTTTATGGTTACATAATCTATAGCAGGATTCATTCTCTCCTTAGGGATTAACGGTACTTCTATTATCCGGTATGACTTCTTTGATTCTCCATATTCCACAGAGACCGTCTGCGTCTCATATCCGTATACTTCTATCTCATATTGGGTATTTATCCGTGGGGTATCCATGATCACATAGACACCTCCGCCCTTATTGGCCAAAAATACGATGTTTCCATCTTTTCGGAATACCACATTATGCTCAAGAATACTTTTCCCCGTTGTCGTGTCCCGCAGCTGTAATACCATATCAAGACTATGTCTGACGATATATGTTTCCACCTAGTGTCAACTCCTCCCTTCCTCATTCATTGATTTAATTCCAAATGCAGCATCTACAACTCTTGGTGTGTCTACAATCACTTCGCTGGATAAGAAGACCGGTGCTGCCTTATAAAACAGACTGATCTGATATGGCTTATTGATTGCCTGCCATACTCTTACCTTTTCCTCCAGACTTATCTTCGCCTGAGACAGTACAATTGGAGGTTCCTCAGCATCTAACCATGGCTGCAGTTGATTTGGCCGCACAGAACTGTTATCATTGACGATCTGCGCTATCCTCCCAATGATTTTTTGAATATCCGGAGCTTTCAGCCCCATCTGGGAAGAACCATTGATAAAAACCATATAGTATAAACTATACGGATTAGGTGGCTTCTGTAAGCGCACACCACCACTGGTCATCAGAGGCGGTTGTGCAATCTGACCTTCTTCCTTGACTTCATAAAGATACAGACCTACGATATAGTCCACATCCTGCGATGCCGGAGAAGATATCTCAATGTTGTTTGGGGACGGAATTGGCTCCGGGCACATTTTTTCCCGCAGGGTCTTTACTATATAAGAACTGACATCTGCTATTATAGTGTAATCTGCCATCTAATCCCCTCCTTTTGTTAATAATGCCTGATATATTTCATCTGCCTGTTGTTTCTGTGCCGGTGTGTACAGGAGTGCTGCACTGCCGTTATCTATATACTCTATCTGACAGTCAAAATTCTTCGTTACAAAGCTTTCCGGAATATATAGACAGGTCTGATACTCCGCTTTTTTACTCATTGCAGTATCTGCCGCGGCGTTTGAACGGAAGCTGCTCCTGCCGGCGGTAAATTCATAATAATCCTTGCCCTTCTGAAGCGTTACGACCATATGTGAATCATCAAACACATATCGATACCCCAGTACCTCGGATATGGTTTTCGTTGACGCATACTCTTCAACCGTTCCACCCAGTTTCGTATATACATATCTGGAACCGTTCTGCAGCATAACATCACTATAGGAAGCTGCCAGATTCTTGATCGCATAATTATTTTTTATTTCTCCATACCATTCCAGTGCCAGAACTGCCTTCTGCTGATCACTCTCTGATAGACTTATAAACGGACTTCCCAATAACTCCTGAAGATATGACTCTACTTCCGTTGCACTCAATCCATTCTGGTTACTCTTTTCCTTTCCGGTTCTGATCAGATTCTTTGTTTTGGCCAGCAATTCCTCTTTGCTTTCCGTATCACCTGTTAATTCCAGGGCACTCTCTATATCCTGCATCGCCCCTGTGACCGCATGACTGTTTACATCCATCAACGCTTCCAGACTATTCAACGCATCCGATACATTATCCAGATTGCCACTTTGTATATCACTGACCGCTTCCTGTCCGATCGTCAATGCAGCGGCTCCTGCTGTCCCTGCGCTTAAATTTGCTGCCGCCCATGCCTTATCTGCCTCACTGGCCGTCTCCGATAAAAGTGTTTCCGAATACTCCTGCTCCAGTCTCGCAATATCCTGATCTTTCGCCCGGATCAGGCTGTCCAGCCGGTTTGCTTCACCCAGCTTATTATTATCCAGCGCATTCTGTTTCTCCTGTAGCAGCTCATTTCTTTCTTTCTGCAGGATACTCATATCTGTTCCGCCGCGACCGGCATTTACCAGATCCGATAGCTGTTGTTTTAGCCATAAAAGATACTGTTCTACGGTTTCCTCCGCTTTATCCTTCGCACTATCCTGTTTAACCGCATTTCGGAATTCATCCACACCTTCAATCAGAGTTGTCATATACGCCTGCCCGGCTTCATTTGATAAACGAAGTACCTTAGCCTGAATCAGAAACTGATACTCTGCCCTTACTGCATTGATACTGCTTTTAGTCTCCTCTGTATATCGTTCCAGCAATGCCTGATTGCTTCCTGCCGTTGTCAGCGCCTCCTGTGATATTCCTGCTGCCAGTGCCTCCTTATATGCCTTTATCCCTTTGGGAAGCAATACGGAATTTAGATAATCCAATTCTTCTTTTCCTTTATCTACCGTATTTTCCTTTATATTATAAAGATAACCTATCTTTGTCAGAACCGTACTGCAGGCCGGGGAATCAGAAGCCTCTGCAGCCGACACCAGCTCCTGCATCAGCGTATACTCCTCCTGCCCCAGCACAGAATTGCTGTCAGAAAATCCCTTGGCCTCATATTCGTTAATGCTTGTCTGCAGATTGCTTTGTGATTCCACAATTGCTTCCGTCACCGCACTATTTTTTGTACTATCTATCTTCCCAACTAAATCCTCCAGCAGAGAATAGACCTTCGTGTACAGATATACTCTCCTCTCTGCATCCAGCTTACTCATAATCGTATTCAGCATCTCACGCTCATCACTCTCATCCAGATTCGCAGATACCTGCTGATAGTATGTATTTACCGCATTTAACCGGTTCTCCCACTGAATTGCCGTCTCGTCCGGAACCACCAGCTTTTCTGACGTCCGGTTCGTCTTCAGATCTTCATTATAGAATTCCTGAATCAATAACCGAAGTTCCTCATTGCTATCTGTATCCTCGGTCGTCGAAGCCTCATCGTCATCCGAATTTTTCTCCGGCTCCTGTGCTCCGTTGACAAGCATCTGATACTGTGTGGTCAGAGGCCGAAGTTCTTCCATATTTCGCAAATCATATGGATCGTTAATGTTGAAGATATTTACCGGCTGCCCGGTTATAAGATCATAGGTAATCCCATCTGACTTTGTATGATGCGTAAATGATAATGCTTCTACTACGCTATCCGCCACCGGTGTCCCTTCTGAAGAAATATCTGCCACTGAAGTTGCAGAGGATATTTCATACCAGCTTCCGCCGCCCAGCTCGGACTTATAATACATATCACTTTGTGAAAAGGTCGATGCAGACTGATATGCGATCTGATATATTTCATCTGTCATCGCTCCGATATAGATTAAATGCGATCCGATTGCCAGTGTCGAATTCTCAATATCTCCACTCTTAATATGTACCGAATCCGGTGTCAGATTCATATCGTCATTCGGAGCTGCCACTGCATATATACCGATTCCTAACAAAGTCAAAAAGACAGCCATGCTTATGCTGATATATGCCATTGACTTTATTTTCTTCTTTTTCCGTACTCGCTGCATGATCGCCCCTCCTTTACTCCTCTTTTTTCTCTACTAACTGCCGGCTTTCCGCATCTGCCCGGCACTCATATAACAACTGCCGTTCACTGCCATAAAAGCAAAACGTCAGATTGGGTATATCCGAAGAAATAAGCCCCAGATACTTAAACCCTGTCCGGATCGGGATCTTCTCCCGGTTCGCCAGATACATTCCATCCGCTGTCCGGATATCATAATACTGAATATCTGCCTTATCAGTCTGTATTTCCAGACTCGCCACTCCTGTCACTGCACTTGTATTCAGGGTATATGTTCCTATCACACGGGATTCATCCGACTTTATCTGATAACCGGTCGTAATGACCAGCTTGCCGGAATATACCGAGGTATCAATCTCACAATCGTCAACAACAGTGTCCTGATCGTATAATCTGACAAATGCACTATCGACACTGTCTATCGACAATGCCAGATGCTTAATACTCCGGCTGATATCCGTACGGTCTCCGATCTGAGTTCCGTTTACCCACAACTCATATGCTGTGATCGTAACACCCAGCTTCTCCGGTATATATAAGCCAAACTCAAACGCATTATCGGACGCCAGTGAATGAATATAATAATATGCACCCTCTTCTTCCTCTTCTACTACATAACTGACTCCGCCGCCCATAACATCTGTCGAACCGGAATCCAGTGCTTCCAATCGGTCGCTGATCGCCCCGCAGGTCAAGCGGTCAAAGCTTGCCAATGTCTTCGTATAATCAGACAATGCTTCCAATTCTTCCATCTGCAGATCTGCATATTCCGTCTGTTCATCTGCCAGCTCCTCATAGCTGAACTGTCCCATCAGATTCTTTGCAGTATCCTTCTGAAGCGTCTCCTGTGCCTCTGCAACCTGTGCCCGCATACTTTCATAAGTAGTCTTGACTGAAATATAGTTATTGAAGCTATCTGTCACCGATGTTTCAAGAGCCTTTTTAACCTGCTGCTCCTCATCATACACATCTTTATAATTCAATGCCGCTTCATATAAGGCATACGGCTCATCCTCTACATAACGGATACCGTCTACTTCACCCTTTTTCCATTCTTTTGGAATCTTAATAAATAATATTTTGAATTTTCCCTGCCATGGGGCATCTATTTTCTGCAGAAACTCATCATATTTTAACCGGAATGCCGACTGGTCTACATCTTCTCCATTCAGAACCTGCTGCACAAAACTATTGATCAAATTCATGTTTGTCCCATACTGATTTGACATCAATTGATTATTTGTATTCAGCTCCAGCAACGCATTCGAGGTATTAACCTGTGCTTCATAATATCCCTGGTCTCTCTCATAAGTATCATTCAGGATTCCTTCTATATCATCCCTTGTTATTTCAGCACTGATATACGGATTCATAAAGGTATATCCGCTCCTGACATCCAGTCCCATTGCATCAGACAGCTTATCCTTCGCAGTCTCATAATTTCTCATATCACCTAAAAGCTGTGTCTGAACTTTCTCTACATCAGAACCGATCTTGTCCACATCGTTCTGTGTTGCCTGCCCTATTGCCAGTCTCGCCTGATTCTTCTCCTGCGTTTCCTGAAGTGTATTTAAACGCGTCTCATAGAATGTGATTTTCTCCTGAAGTGTATAACACTCCACATAGAGCAATGTTATTTCTTCATAAACTGCATATCGATTATCCAGCATCTGATGCTTTAGCACATCTATATCTGATTGAAGCTCCAGTGGCTTATATGTATATTCTACTTCTTCCTTCAGTGTCGGATCTTCCGGGAATTTGAAATTCAACAGAGGTGTCCAGCGAAAAGTTGACTGGTTCTTCTTCTTCAACTGAAGACTCTTCACCGACTGGGAATACCGGACCTGCGCCAGTGCCAGCTTGCTCTGCAGAGAGGAATAATCGGAACTGTTGCTAAGTCCCAGCGACTTCGCCTGTGTAATGGTGATCGTCTTACCGGAAGGAATTGCTGTATCCTGCTGAGTCAGCATAATTCCGGATACCGGATAGCATATCAGTGTATTTATTACCAGCACAGCACTCATCAGCACTGTCAGTAATATCTTCCCTATTTTCATAATTCCTCCCTTCTCCCTGTCATGCAGGGAATCTATCACAATCCCTCTGATTCTTATACCTGTTCGATCATATACATAAAGAACGGAGCATTCCGGTCCTCACAAAAGAAGGTATAAATCAAATCATCCGTCTGATATACATATAAATAAATCTCCGACATAGTCCGGTAGCTCTCCACAGTCTGAACCTCATCATATACAGCCGCGGTTTCCAGCTGTGTATCGATGTTCAATGGATTTCCCTTCTGATTGATCAGCTCCACAGCTACAGCCTCAGGAAGCGTTATATAAGTATTTCCCTGAAACTCCGGTTCTCCCATTACTTTCGTCAGATCATCCAGACTGCTTATCACAGTCTGCCCATATATTAATTCAGAATTCAGTACATAAACCCGAGAGATTACCGGTTCGTCCTCCACGCTGGTCTGCATCTGATCGATCCGATACATTGCCTGTATGTCCTCCATATAAACCAGCGTATCCGCATCATTACTGTATATTCGGCTGCTGCCTGTATAAATATTTCCGATCTCCGAAGTCTTCTTAGCCAGAAACTGACTATATACCAGTCCGTCACAGTGAAAAGCACCTGTAAATATGATATTATCGCCACTGTCAAACAGACTACCCTGCCCTTCCTTACAGCCGTTCAGGAAATCACCCTCATACTCTTTGCTTCCATTCAGGCGATAGAGGATTCCGGTTCCCTGAAAACAGTTATCCGCAAATTCTCCTTCATACTGCGTCTGCCCGTCTGCATAAAACAAAGTACCGGTACCGTTATAACGGCCATGTCCAAACTCACCGCTATATATCAAATTGGAATCCTTGCTATACAGATTTCCATATCCCTCTGCATATCCATCCTTTACATTCCCTTCATATGCAATATATCCGCTTCTTGCCTTAATCTTTACATTCCCTTCGGCAAACCGCAGCGGAATAGATGTATAGCGATACACGCGCACTCCATCTGACGCAGCTTTTCCTAAACCCAGGGATCCGGCAACCGTAATCAGAAAATACAGACTTATCAATCCAACAACAATCACTACTGCAAACCCCAGCCGCCGGCTTATCATCCAGTTACGAACCGTAAAATAATCATTCTTATCATGCGGCTTTACATCAAAAAGCTTCTGCAAAAAGTTCCGCAGTCCTGTCAGTACCTTGGACTGCCAGAAGCTCGGAGTCAGCCAATAACGGACTTTCGTCCAGACGGATATAATACTGTTTTTTAATGTAGTTAATAAAACACTAAAAAAATTATTCATATGCTCCCTTTTCCCATTTCTCCCTGTCTATCACACTTCATCATGAAATAATGCATAAGAAGTATATTCCATCTCCGGATGATCTAAATAATGCTCACAGATAAATAAATACCACTTGATCAGATGGTCCTCCGGGCATTCCTTCAATGCATCTGAAAAGGCATTGCGTGCCAGATAATAATCATCCTTATAAAACAACCGGATACCCTGCTGAAACTTTTCATCTGCTTTCAGCTTTCTTCTGCGCTCCAGCTCCGGACATGCATCCAGTACCTCATATAGCTTAAATGCCATCTGCTCTGTTCCTACATATCCCAAATATCGGCAATTTACATCCTGCGGCATTGCATCGATCAGCGAATCCGTAACCACCATACGTACACCGGCTGCCAGAAGCTTCTTCGAATAAGGTTCTAAAAGCTTCCATTCTTCGGAAGCCAGGAATGTCAATGCCTGTTCCTCATCTCCGGTTATTCCATACAGATATTCCGAGCGGTGCGCAAACATTATCAGTTTCCCCTGAGCAGATCCTCCTATGGAATCCATTTCCCGAACTGCGTTTATACCAAAGGCTGCTGCCTGTGCTGTCTCCTGTAAGAACAGGAACTTCATTGCCTGCAGGTCACTATCACCGGATATCAGAATTCCCTGCTGCTCCTCCCGGTGCCGGTTTAACACTGTATATTTCTGATTTAATGCCTGCATAAATTCTATCCGTGACTCAACTGAAATATCTTCTGTCTGTGCCAATACCATAATTCCATTGATATTCGCATAATCTCCGATTGCCACCTCTGCCACAGAGGTACATCCCAAAATCCGTTCTACCTGCTTCGGTGCAAATCGATAATATGCTCTTAATGTACGATATTTCTCATAATTAGACTTAGCAGTATTCTTAACCAACTCACTTAAGCTATTCCACATTATCTGCATTTCACTGCTATGGATTCTCGGTTTCTTCCAGTCTTCCTTGCCCGCACTGATCGCAGATACCACCCGAACCATACTCTTCCATTCACGATTCTGAATTACGATCACAACTACGATCAACAGCATTGCCAGCCCCCAGGCAGACCATCCGATTTTTATGAATTTATCCCTTATATCTACAGTCTGTTCTGCAAGCTCCGGCACCGGTATCTGAATACACATGACATTCCTGCTGATCGTTGCATCTGCATCTGCCCATATCAGGACTCCGTATTCATGATTTACCACTACCTGGGCACTCCCGTGGTCATGCATTGCCTGACTCATCAACGGATATACAGCTTTCTTATATTCCGCTGTCTCATCAAAATCAGATTGACTTCCCATAAAAAAGACTCTGTTGTATCCATCTATGGTCTCCGTATAAATCCCCACATTCAGATCCTGTTTTCCATCTGCTTCCGCATTGTCCCACAGATTTTCCTGTATAGCCGATTCTATCCACTGCGTCAGCGCTTCCTGCTCTGATGTATTACTAAAGTCTCTATCATCCAGCTCCGCAATCAGATTATCTGACCGTTCAAAACACTTTGCTACATATAACATATATTGTTTTTCTATACTGCCAACCGACGCATGATATGCATATATATATCCGATAAGAATTACTACGGAAACAGTCAGGCCCATCGCCGCTAATCGCTGAAGTGCCATAGACCGTCCACCCAGCATAAGAACAATCAATACTATCAGCAGAATAACTATTACATATATCATCTGTATCTCTCCTATTGCCCCAGAGATTCGGTTCCAATCCTCTTAAAGGTATTCACAAACACCCTCAAATATGGAACATCTCCTGTTGTCAATTGAAATATCACTCCTACCAGTGCTAATATCAGCAAAATCACTGACAAATACAGTAATATCCGAAACAATGATTTCTGATTTCTATAAAAAAAACTTCGAATCTGCAATAACAGATTTTTCTTTTTTGGTTCCTGCGATGCCATTCTGACATCATAATACAAGTCCTTAAAATGCAGATAAGAGCTTTTTGTAATCTTCTTACTCAACAACTGATAGCTGTCTGCCTTCTGGCGTGCCTTGCTGACCAGCAAATCCCTAAGAATCATTGCACACAGACCGGCACAGGCTTCTTCACCAATTGTCCTATCCAGGCCGGATATATCCAGAGGGCATCCCAATTGGATACTGTTATCCCTGCGCATATGTATCTGCTTCTGCTGCAGGCACAAATATAGCAGCGGATACGGCATATCGGTCGCCATACATTCTATGATCAGGTTCACGCAAATGGATTCACATACATCCAACGAAAACTGCTCGCCCATATAAAAGTCTTCGAGATAACGCTCCCTTATATATTCAAATACAAGACCAAGTCCCTGACCGCAGGCAAATACATCGATATAGCAAGGTCCTGAAGTCATCCCTTCCCCGGATGCAATCTGAAGGAATTCCTTTGCCAGTACATGATCCTTAATTATCATAACCGTATAATAATCATGCCCGGTACTGTTCAGATCCTCACATATATACACATCATTTACAGAGCCAATATATATTTCCCGTATGGATTCCAAGGACATTTCCTTTACCTGATATTTCATCCTCTATCCTTTCTCCGTCTGCTCAATTCCCCTTTTTTTAACAATTGCATATGCATATGTACAAATCATCGGCATATCTGTACAGTATATCCGGATCTCGTATACACCCTCCTTGGATGGTGCAGTATAAATACCATCCGGAGTCACCTCTCCGCTTCCCGGCTCTGTTAATTCATATGCCACCGAACAGCTCTTCATGTTGTTGAATTCCACATCGAAATAATAGCTTTCCTTTGTTCCCAGCACAACTGTCGGCGTTGCGGCAGTAATACTCTTATTACTGATATCCTCTGTCGTCAGCAGGTTTTCACCACTTGGGAATTTCATTGCTACCCAACGGAATGTCAGAATCAGAAAATCCACATCCTTCAGAAAACGGACCGCAACCACAAAGCTTCCCATATCATTCAATACCTTTACTGCAGTCTCAACACATACATCCGGCGAATTATCCTCCTGAAACAAATCCGGATTTCCATAAATCGTAGACTTTGTATTTGCTCCATGTACCGGATTATCCTCCAGTCGTTCATAACCTATCTCGACATAAACATTTCCTTTGCCTAGCCCATGCATAATTTCGCCGGAATATCGAACTTCCCCTTTTCGTGCATTCGCATTTAGCGGAATCTCCAATATACCGGTCTCTATCTCCGGAATCGCACCCTGATGTTCCCTAATGATCTGCTGTCCCATCGTCCCCAGTGTCTCCGGCGGCTGTTGCTGTTCAAACCATTCATCCCGAAAATACTCCTGATATTCCTCCTGTCGTCTCTTCTCTGCAAGTGTCGGTATGTACTTCTTGACATTCTGTTCCTGTATGCCTTCTATGATGTATGCAGTCTCTGTTCTCACCAGACTAAGCACTGCCAATGGGATATAATCCTGATTCATTCCCATTCTACGCATTTCCAGGCTCAGCTTCTCACTTTCCCGTAATGCTAAATCCTTAGGCTGAATCTCCGACACCTGCACCTGCAGATTCATATCACCGTTCACATCTGCCTTTACTTCATCTACCGTACCCTGTGCGGTTCCCGCCTTGATCACCAGAAATGTATCTGTAGCAGGATCACTCTCTGTTTTTATCCAGTAATCTTTTACCAGTGTTTCCCCCTGCTTCAACAATACCTTATCCGCTGACAGCTTCAGCTCATGCAAGCCATCCCTGCCTGCAAAACCCGGCATCTGGACAACTGCTTCATAATCCAGAGAACACACACGCTCAGACTTCTTCGTGATGACCAGCTCTGCCCTGACATATTTTCCGGCACAGACCACAGCCGGAATCCGGAACTTTATCTCATAATCCGGATGATCCATCAGAGAGGCAACTGCAAAGAACTCTGTATCCAACTCAAACGACCGCTCTGTATCCTCTTCATCCATCAGAAATAACTCATACCCCTCTGCCACCCGGTTGTATTCATACTCCGATTCATTCTCCTGCCGATTTACGGTATATACCGCATGAACATCTCTCTCCTGATACCGCAGACAAAGCACGGCCTGATTCGTCCGCAGGCCTTCGAAGCCGGATATGGCGGACAATTTCTTCACAACAGAATTCTCTATTACAATTTCTCTGCCCATACTGTCAATAGCGGCACCGCTCTCCACCAGCACCGACAGGTCGTCCAGCCAAAACACACTGCAGCCGCAAAGAATTCCGGAACCGACCACCGTCTGATTGATAAATCTCCGCTTGTTATTGTTATATATCTGCTCTGCCAAAAAATCCGAAGATGTCAGCATCTTCCCCGCATAGTAACGATTTCTTTCAAATGGTATTACATCTGTATTCTTCACGCTTCTACTTATCCTCCCTTTTTTCTATTAGGCATATTCTAACATATTTTTTTTGCTCAAAATTAAAGATTACTTAAAGATTATGTTTCCTCCTCATCCAGTAGCGGAATGGTAATATACATTGCAAATCCAACTCCTGCTCCACCCTTTACCTGTAATGTGCCATGATGCTTCCGGATAATATCCTTCACCAGATACATACCCATTCCGGTTCCCTTTATCACCTCCGGCTTCGGCTCCGCCTGTTCTCCCATATAATGAAATGTTGTAAGCTGCTCTGCCCCCTGTGGTGTTACACCCTCACCATTATCACGATAGACGATCCATGCTCGATTCTCCACGGATTCTATCGTTATACAGATGGAATCTCCATACTGCATATATTTCAAAGAATTTTCAATCAGGTTGTAAAATACCTTCATGATATCAATCCGATTTCCCCAAACAAAGACCTGTTTGCAGCTGGTATTCAACTCCAGCCGGACGCCATGGCTTCGAATCAGGTTATCTGTATATTCCACAATACTCTCTGCCGTTTCAATCAGATCCAGACGTTCAAATTTCTCTGCCTTCTCCCGGTCATCATCTATCACTATCTGGAAGGTCTGATTCAGATAATCAATATTTTTGCATATCTTGTCAATATACAGCGTCTGCTCTTCCGGCGACCTGTAATCACCTTTTTTCAGTAAATCGCCATATCCGGATATGATTGCGAGCGGCATCCGGACTCCATGTGCGATCTGACGCTTCAGCCATATTACATCCTCCTGCAGATCACGCAGCTGACTGTCAGACTTCTGTCTTTCCAGTTCGCGTCTGTTCATTTCCTCCGCTAATGCAGGATCCGGTCTCCATCGCCTTCTCTTACTGCAGATAACGATCAAGACTGCCAGCGATATAAGCACTAAAATAAGGCAATTGACTATCGTTACCGACCAGTTACCTGTGTGTACTATATTATAAATTAATGTAATCATGGAAATTAAAATCTCAGAACTTATAAGTATTACGATTCCCCTCATACTGTTTTCTCCCTCTTCCCCTATTCATCGGAAAATATATATCCAATGCCACGCACCGCACGTATCGTTTCCCTGTGCTGATAATCTATCTTCTTTCGAAGATTCGAAACATGCACCATTAATGTGCGTATATCCTCTATCTCTCCATACTCCCAGATAGCACGATATAGTTCCTTATACAGTCTTATCTCTCCCGGTTTTCTGACAAATTCCAGTAACAGTTTGTACTCCGTTGGTGACAAATCCAGCTTTTCTGCACTTTCTCCCTGTTCCGTCCTCCTGTACACCAGATAATTCCCCTTATCCAGAATAAATTGCCGAAACTCCAGTATCTGTCTGCTCCGGCTATTCTTCAGGTTCTCTTCTATCCGTTCTACCAGCTCTGCGATATTCACAGGTTTCACCAGATAATCGCATCCTCCTCCGCGAAATGCCTGAACGATCGTCGTACTATCACCCAGGCAGCTCATAAATATAATGGGATATTCATATACGGAACAGATGCGCTGACACAGCTCATGTCCGTTGCAATCCGGAAGCATCACATCCAACAATATCAGATCCACCGACTCTTCTTCCAACAACTGTATGGTGCTTTTTCCATCCTCTGCACAAAACACCTGATACCCCTGTCCTTCCAGTTGTCTTGCAGTCAGCATTGCCAGATCTCTGTCATCTTCTACTACCAGTATTTTTGCCAATAGAATCCCCCCCTTTTCTACGCAATCCTATGTATCATAATATACGTTTCAATATATTCAGTCAATAATCGACTTAATATTTATGTTGAATTTTATGTTAATGTATATTAGAATTTTTCTATATTTCATCCTTATTGCTTTTTTACAGGGATTATTATAATATAATTTATATACATTAATATTATAGTATAACAGTCGGTTATATATATGAAAGGGAGTTTAAGAGGGAATCCATATGAAATCAAATCAACAGAATCGCACATACAAAATTATATTGATCCTATTCATCATACTTACATATATCGCCACACCCATATGTGCGTTGTTCAATCTTTTAACATTTACCTATATCAGCTATATATGTCAGGCAATTGCCGTATTTTTATTCCTGCTTGCATTCCGGACAGAGCGCATTCCAGCCGACTCAGGATCAGAACCCTTATCCATTACCGGCGAGGAACAGAAGCATCTGGCTGACGAGCAGGCACTTCGGATCCGGGAGCTGCGTGAGAGCAACACTGAACAATCGCTCACCATTGAGCGCCTCCAGCGGGAATTAACAGATGCCCAAAAAGCTTTAAGCATACAGACTACAGCTTGTACCTATTTAGAAGAACAGCTGGCACAGTCAGCACCGTTGGACACTCCGACCGGTTATGCAGATTTCCTTCCCCCGGCCAAAGATACCGATGAAACAACCATAGATATTTTACAGATCGTACAGGATACAATCCGGGAACTGGAAGAATCTGCTTTACAGGCTAATATCCGAATACAAATTGCTTCTTCCAGCAACAGTCTATATATAAAAGCAGCCCCTTCCCGTATTCGGATCCTGTTCCGGAACATTATTGATAATTCTATTAAATATATGCAGCGGACCGGCATTCTTCTAATCACAATATCAAATATCGGCTCTGATATTTTTATTGTATTAAAGGATAATGGAATGGGATTGGACACATCTGAAACCAACCATATTTTTGAATTGAATTTCCAGGGTTCTAACCGTATCAGCGGAAACGGACTGGGGCTCACACAGGCAAAAGCTATCGTTGATTATTATGGTGGAACTATTTATGCCAAGAGCACCCCAAACCAGGGCATGGGCATTTATATCCAGCTTCCTACCGATTAAGAAATAACAGGCATCAGCATACACATCAAATATAAAAGCAAAAGCACGTCTCCGATCAGTTCTTCAGAAACGTGCTTTTATATTTGGTTTTATATCTATTCTACTCTGCTTATATCTGGAAGTTGCTCATGGAATCTGCAATCTTGTCTGCTGCATTCTTAACAACACCTGCAGATTCTGTAACCTCATTAAAGCTGTTTGCCACTTCTGCGGTCGCTGCTGAGGTCTCCTGTGTACTTGCCGCATTCTCTTCTGCTACCGCCGATAAGCCCTGTACAACTTCCACAATCGAACTTCTTGCCTCATTCAAAGCTACCGTCCGATTCTCAATCGCTTCTATGCCGCGAATGGATTCTTCAATACCATCCATAACCTGACTCACGATTGTTTCTGTATTCGCAACATTCTCGCTCTGGCTGTTGATAATTTCTTTTACCTTTTCCATTGTGACAACCGCTTCATCAGAATCATTGATCAATTCATTAATAATGTTATCGATCGCATCCGCAGATGCATTGGACTGGTCTGCAAGCTTCTGAATCTGATTCGCAACAACTGCAAATGAACGTCCTTGCTCTCCGGCTCTGGCTGCCTCAATACTTGCATTTAACGATAACAGATTCGTTTCTTCTGCAATGGAACTGATCAGACGTGTTGCCTCCCGGATCTTCTGTGAAGATACATTGGTCCGGTTCGTCTGCTCATATATCAACTCAATTGCTTCTTTTACTTCGTCATTAATATTCCGAAGTTCAACCAAAGACCGACTGGCCTCTGCACTCGACTTCCGCATATAATCTGCTGTTACATTCAGATTTTCCACTTCTTTGGTCGTATCCTCTATCATCTCACCCATAGCATAAACACTCTCAGATGCATTCTGTGCATCCTGTGCCTGGGATGTGGCACCATCCGCAATCTCTCCGACTGCCCGCTCCACATTATCAACCGTAGCCAGATTCTTCTGTGCCGTATCATTCAGATGCTCTGCTGACTCCAGCAGCGAAGTTGCATGTTCCCCAATATCCTGGAACATGTACTTCAGTTCATCCCTAAGACCTGCCAGAGAACGTGCCAGCACACCAATCTCATCCCCCCGGCTCAAGGCAACATCATCCATCTCTACATTCAGATTACCGGCCGCCACCTGACGCACTGCATCGATGCTTGATGTAATTGCCCGGCTGGTGCGGACTGCCATAATCGTCGTCACAATCTGTGCTATCACTAATGCCACCACCAGTATCAGGGCAATCTCTTTGCTCTCTAACTCAAATGGTCCTGCCAGCAAAAAAATTGTCAGTAATGTAATCACCAATGTCGGGATTCCCGACATCAATACTAATTTAACTTTTAATTTCATCTTCAATAACCTCCATTATATCTATAGTCTGTATCCCTCTCACATTTTCTCCGTCTGTACATATACATTCGTAGACATATATGACTTACACATACAGTAATTATACCAATCAGCGACAGAATATGCAATTATAGAAATGAAGTTTTTCCAAATGAAACTTTTATAGACAGATAACACAAAAAGCCTGCATGCTTTCGCACACAGGCTTTTCTCATTTCTCTTATACGATACTGATTAAGCAAGCTTTGTAACGTTCAGCTTAACACCAGGACCCATTGTAGAAGCGATAGTTACACTTCTTAAATACTGACCCTTTGCTGCTGAAGGCTTAGCCTTGTTAATAGCATCCATTAACGTCTGGAAGTTGTCCGCTAACTGCTCCTCAGAGAAAGAAGCTTTTCCGATTGGCACGTGAATAATGTTTGCTTTGTCTAAACGGTATTCGATCTTACCAGCTTTAATATCAGCAATTGCCTTGGTAACATCCATGGTTACTGTACCAGCCTTAGGGTTTGGCATTAAGCCCTTAGGACCAAGTACACGACCCAGACGACCTACAACACCCATCATATCAGGAGTTGCAACAACAACATCGAAATCTAACCAGCCTTCGTTCTGGATCTTCGGAATTAATTCCTCGCCACCAACGAAATCTGCACCTGCTGCCTGTGCCTCGTCAACCTTAGCACCCTTAGCAAATACCAGAACACGTACAGTCTTACCTGTTCCATGAGGAAGTACAACTGCACCACGAACCTGCTGATCTGCATGACGGCCATCAACACCAAGACGAATATGGCACTCGACGGTCTCATCAAACTTAGCGCTTGCTGATTTCTTAACAATAGAAACTGCTTCTGCTGCATCATAAGTAGTAGCTCTATCTACTAATTTGGCAGCTTCTGTATATCTCTTACCCTTTTTCATATTAAATAACCTCCTGTGGTATTATCGGGAGCGACCCTCCCACTCAATTCTTAGTCAACAACTGTGATACCCATTGAACGAGCGGTACCTGCGATCATGCTGGTAGCTGCTTCAATGGTAGCTGCGTTCAAATCCGGCATCTTCAGTTCAGCAATCTTCTGAACCTCAGCCTTAGTGATGGTTGCAACCTTAGTCTTGTTCGGAGTGCCGGAACCAGACTTAATGTTACAAGCCTTCTTTAATAATACAGCTGCCGGTGGAGTCTTTGTAATGAAGCTGAAGCTTCTGTCTGTATATACTGTGATAACAACAGGGATGATCATATCGCCCTGATCAGCAGTTCTTGCATTGAATTCCTTTGTGAACTGAACGATATTTACACCATGCTGTCCAAGTGCAGGACCAACCGGTGGGGCTGGAGTTGCCTTGCCTGCCGGGATCTGTAATTTAATATAACCTTCTACTTTTTTAGCCATTATAGCTTACCTCCTAAATAAATTGTGGTATTTACGGGGGATACCCTCCCACTTGCTAGTTTAACTTCTGTACCTCTAAGAAGCCAATCTCTACCGGTGTAGCACGTCCGAAAACATCTACATCAATAGTAATGGATTGCTTAGCCATGTTGATTTCTTTGACATCACCAACGGTGTCTGCCCATGCACCGGAAATAACCTTAATGGTATCTCCGACCTCCAGATCGATTTCAACCTGCTGCTTTGTCGATACGCCCATAGAACGAATCTCGCCCTCTGAAAGCGGAACCGGCTTGGATCCAGGTCCAACGAAACCTGTAACACCTCTGGTATTTCGAACGACATACCAAGTAGTATCGTTCATGATCATGTTTAAAAGAACATAGCCCGGAAACATCTTCTTAGAAACCTGCTTTTTGGCACCGTTCTTAACCTCGACTACATCCTGAAGGGGAACGACCACCTCGAGTATCTGATCTTCAAGCCCACGGTTTTCTACGCTCTTCTCGATATCAGCTTTAACCTTATTCTCATATCCTGAGTAGGTATGGACTACATACCATCTTGCTTTGCTTTCTTCTGCTTCTGACATATAATCACCAACCTTTACCCAATCGATTTAACCAGATCGGTTAATTCTGATAATCCAAACTGCAAACCATAATCAACGGCTGCAATGATACAACCGAGAATGATTGCAATAATGATAACCGCTACGGACTCTTTTACAAGGGAATTCTTATCAGGCCAGATAATCTTCTTAAATTCGAGTTTTAATTCCTGAAACCAGTTGCGCTTTACAACTGCCTTCTCCTCATCTTTCTTTCCCATTAAATCACTCCTTATGTGGTTATCAAGGTTTACTTCGTTTCCTTATGCATTGTATGAGCCTTGCAGAACTTACAATACTTCTTTGTTTCCATACGATCTGGATGCGTCTTCTTATCCTTTGTGAGATTGTAATTACGCTGTTTACACTCTTCACATGCCAATGTAATCTTTACGCGCACAACTGCCACCTCCGTTTCTTTTTTGATTGTGAATCTTTTCCTGTGTATCTGAACCTGCATACATGAATGCTCACTGTCGCGGCATTCGCCGCCAACTCGCCATTCACCTCGCGTGCCCGCTCGCCCAAACGGCATTCGCCGCCAACTCGCCGTTCACCTCGCGTACCCGCTCGTTGTTGCGGCATTCGCCGCATAAGAAATTCGCTTCGCGACTTTCTTCCCACATACAGATTTCACACCTCAAATCCATGCAAGCATGTCTTTGCCGGTCTGAAATCTGCATGTGCAACTCGCTTGTAATTTCTTGCGTGGCTCATTTTTGCACACAAAAAAAAGACTTCTTCCGTCACAGGTCTTAGGATACCATAGATGGGAGGGGACGTCAACTGTTTTCTTCTAAAAAGAGGACTACCAGTATAAACGTCTACACCATTATCCTGTTCGAGCAAAGTCCGAACGAATTCCACACAGAGGAATTGCAGATATTAGACGAAAATACAGTGCAGTATATGATCGATGACATGCAGGATCAGATTGATGCACAAGCCGCGGCCATCCAAGAGCTTCAGCAGTTGGTTAAATCCCTGCAAGGTAATGTTGATGTTTAAGCTTCACATATATACTACTGATAACAAGAAAGAACCGGTTTAGGATATTCCTCATGTATGCTCCGCCAAGCGAGCAGAAACATGTTCTATCCCAAACCGGTTCTTATTCCATTCGTTATATTGTCAATATACGAACATCTAAGTTCTCCTATCCAGCATAACTCATCTTATAATCCGAAGCTCTTCACGATATTCTTAAACTCTTGGCAGCCTGCAAAGGATTCCAGTATGACTTTCCGACTCTCTCCTTTATTCAGCCGACCTACCCAGTAGTTCAATCCACCCTGATCATACTCTCTGCCCATGAAGGTGCGATAGAGTACTTTCACATATTCGGTGTTATTCAGCTTCTTATTCGTAAACTCCGGTGCAAAGAAGAATTCCTCTGCTACCTGTACCGGTGTCCGACGCTTCGCATTGATCTCACCAGTCCAATACTTCAGACCGGCCGCTTCCGGATTCCGTCCCAGTGCTTTCGTATAGATACGCGCTACGAAGGCTTCTGTATTCGTATACTTCCGGACAGTAATCTTACAGGTCGCAGACTTCCCACTGCCATCCTTTGCAGTACAGGTGATGGTTGCCGTACCGGCTGCTTTGGCCGTGACTTTACCACTGCTGCTAACGGTTGCCACCTTCGTATTCGAAGACTTCCATGTCACTGCCTTATTCGTAGCATTTGATGGTGTCACTGTTGCCTTTAAGGTGAGGGTACCCACCGGATTCAAAGTTGCTTTAGTCTTATTTAATGTAAGTTTTGTGACCATCCTTTTCGCAACAATCGTAAATGTTGCTGTTTTATTATTTCCACAATTATAGGTATAGGTAACCTTTGTGGAGTCACTATTAAAGGTCAGCAACTTGCCGGAAAGTTTACCGCCCTTAACATTCGATACCTTTGATGTCTGGAACCCCGGAAGCGTAGACACATCCAGCTGGTTCTTAGAATTCAATGTTGCCTCATACTCATTGTCCATACACTCAAACGTCTGCAGCTTCGTATTCTTGCTTATATCCATGTTCGTCAGCTGGTTATTACCGCAATGTAAAATCTCCAGCTGCACGTTCTTGCTTACATCCATGTTCGTCAGTTGGTTATTATCGCAATACAAAATCTCCAGCTGCGCGTTCTTGCTTACATCCAGTTTCGTCAGTTGGTTATTATCGCAATGCAAAGACATCAGTTTCGCATTCTTGCTCACATCTAAACTCTTCAATTGGTTATTATCGCAATGCAAAGACATCAGTTTCGCATTCTTGCTCACATCCAGCTTCGTCAACTGGTTATTCCAACACACCACTACCGCCAGCTGTATATTTTTGCTTACATCCAGTTCCGTCAGCTGGTTACTATAGCACCCCAAATACTTCAGCTGTATGTTCTTACTTACATCCAGTTTCGTCAACTGGTTATTATAGCAACGCAGCATCACCAACTGCGTAAAATACTGGATTCCATTCAGGGATTTTATTCTTGCATTTTGTACGTTAATCTCCGTTACTGCATCTCTCTCCGCTGCGGACAGACTTCCATCCTTATTCGTATCTACATTTTCTGACAAGTATTTCTGAAAATTCGCATCCGGGAAGTGTGCCGCATCCAGTTTAATGTCACCTGTGGCTGTGACTGCTTCTTCCGCAATCATTTCGGTATTCTCATCTGTTTCTGTATCTTCCTCCTCCAGAAGCACATGGATTCTCGCATCCTTATCTTCCGTACCTGCTTCTTCAGTAGCTTCCTCGGTCGTTGCCACTGCCTCGGTATCAGTCTCCTCTGTTGACGCTTCTGCCTCGGTACCCGCCCCCTCTGTTGACGCTTCTGCCTCGGTATCCGCCCCCTCTGTTGACGCTTCTGCCTCGGTATCCGCCTCTGTTGTCACCTCAGTCTCTTCTGCCGCATAGACTGCTCCGGTTGTTCCAACCGGCGTAAATGCCATCGCCAATGCCAACGTACCGGCTATGACCGGCTTCCATAGTTTCTTTCTGTACATGGTTTTACTCCTTTCTCCGCTGCGTTAGGTTGCCGACTTACCGCATAAATATTCAGGCATAAAAAAAACAGCAACTCTAATAACCCCTGCTAATGCCATAATGATAGCATGATAATATGACATCGTCAATTTGAAGAAAATATTAAAATCTGCCCAAATCCGTCCCGATTCATGGCTATGTACGCCACATGGATTCTTCAACCAGAGCAAAAATACGGAATCATATGCTCGCTCTTGGATTTTCTTCTGATACCGTAGATTCTCTACTCGTTGATTACTATATCCAATGTTCCTATTTCCGTGCATGGAAGACCGTTCTGATCATCGGCATTCTGATGGTAATCGCAGGTTCCTGGATGATTCTGTCTCAATACGCATTCTAAAAACTATTATTGACGTGTTCATAGCACTATACTATAATGACTATCAGTAAATCTTTATGTACCATATAATAAAGTAAGAGTTCTGTAAAAGGATGGTAAAACTATGTATCAGATAAATTTTAATCAACCGATCCACGTTCATTTTATCGGAATTGGTGGTATCAGCATGAGCGGTCTTGCTGAAATCATCTTACAAGAGGGATTCACAGTCAGCGGATCTGATTCCAAGGCTTCGGATATTACTGCTATGTTAGAGAAACTGGGTGCCACCATTGCGATCGGTCAGAAAGCCGAAAATATCACAGATGACATTGATCTGATTGTTTATACAGCTGCTATTCACAAAGACAATCCGGAGTTTGCTGCAGCCGTTGCCAGCGGGAAACCAATGCTGACACGTGCACAGATGCTCGGACAGATCATGGCGAATTATGATTACTCCGTTGCCGTCAGCGGTACACACGGCAAAACAACCACAACCTCCATGCTGTCTTTAATCTGTCTGGCTGCAAAGGTAGACCCAACCATTTCTGTCGGCGGTATGTTAGATGCGATCGGTGGAAATATCCGTGTCGGTCAGTCAGAATATTTTGTAACCGAGGCCTGCGAGTATACCAACAGCTTCCATGCTTTCCAGCCGAAGATCAGTATCATCCTGAATGTGGATGCAGATCATCTGGATTTCTTCAGCGGTATCGACGAAATTATCCAGTCTTTCCGGACCTTTGCACATAAGCTCCAGCCGGACGGAACTCTGATCATCAATGGCGAGATGGATTGCCTTTCCGCAATTACCGACGGTTTATCCCGGGAGATCCGGACCTTCGGTTTATCTCCGGAATGTAAATACAGTGCAGCCGATATCACCTACGATGAGCAGGGATGTGCTTCCTATACACTGTTAATCGATGGAAAGCCGGTCACTACCATTCAGCTTCATGTAAACGGTATTCATAATGTAACGAATTCCTTAGCTGCGATCGCTGCTGCCGATGTCTTACATATTAATATAGAAGATATGAAAAAGGGACTTGCCGACTTCGGTGGTGCCAAGCGTCGTTTTGAGGTAAAGGGTACATTTAACGGTATTACGATCGTGGATGATTATGCACATCATCCAACCGAAATCAAAGCTACCTTAAAGGCCGCACATCAGGTCGCACACAATGACATCTGGTGCGTTTTCCAGCCGCATACTTATACCCGTACCAAGGCTCTGCTTCCGGAATTTGCCGAGGCATTAAGCCATGCCGACCATATTGTATTGACTAAGATCTACTCTGCCCGCGAAAAGGACACCGGTATGGTTTCCTCTCAGGATATCGCAGATCTGCTTCAGAATGAATACCATAAGGATGTTGTTTATCTTCCGGAGTTTTCTGAGGTAGAGACCTATGTAAGAAATAATTGCAAAGAGAATGATTTATTAATAACTATGGGTGCCGGAGACGTTGTAACCGTTGGTGAAGATCTCTTAAAAAAATAATTTCAAAAAAATAATTTGTTAATAACTATGAACATCAGAAGCATTGTAAATGTTGAAGAAATCACCCGAAAAAAATAGTTATACACAATGTCCACAATTTTTCACACATTAGTCGCTGTGAATTGTTGTGGACATTTCTCTATCAGTTTTTCGACATTTTTTAGTGTTTTTTTATCTTATCCACATTTTCCACTTTTTGCACAATTTCTTGTGCACAATTCTTTGAAAATATGTTCGGTTTACAATTTTTATCCCCTATTATATACTAGCATTTACAAGGTCATGTCCGACACAGATTCACTATCGCCGAGGGTGTGGCATAGTGTAGCGCAAACATGGCGCAGCATGATGTGACATGACATAGACACAGTATACAAATTAGTAAAGGAGTTTCGGGGATGAAAAACATAACAATCACAACAGAAAACGGAGAGACTTTTTCCTCGATTTCCAATTTCTTTATTGATTACTATATGACAACCGCAAACGGAGAGTTTGTAAAGATCTATTTATATCTGATTCGTTTATTACAGGCAGGACATCCTGTCAGCATTCAGGATGTTGCCGATCACTTTGAATGCACACAGAAGGATATCTGCCGTGCGATCCGCTACTGGGTTGACCGCAATTTATTGCGTCTGGAATATAATCAGAAAGGCGAATTGCTCGGCATTACCATCATGCGTCCACCGGTTCCGGATATGGTAGATGAGTCAGATTCCGACTCCGGCATGGAGTTACTGAATAAACGTGATACGAACAATACCGCCGGTGATTCCGCTATTGCTGCCGCCACACCTGCTATACCGCAGGAAACCGCTGCCGCTGATACCGTTTCAGAGGTTCCGGCGAAAAAGCCTTATTCTCAGGCACGCCTTGCTGCCTATGAAAAGGATCAGGAGCTTGGTGACATTCTCTTCCAGTTTGAGATGTACTGCGGCCACACTCCAACCCAGACAGAATTGAATTCATTATTATACATATATGAACAGCTGCATTTTTCTTCTGAATTATTGCAGTTTTTGATCGAATATTGTGCCTCTCTTCAGCGTACCTCTTATCGCTACATTGAGAAGGTAGCCATTGACTGGTACACCCGCGGTATTTCTTCCGCAGAGCAGGCCAAGCAGGAAACAAGTGCTTATCATGAGCTCAATTCTGCAATATCCAAGGAGCTCGGACTGACCCGTGTCCTGACCCCAACGGATCTCAAATATATCAACACCTGGAGAAACGATTATGCACTCCAGCCGGATATTATTATTGAGGCCTGCCGCCGAGCAGTTGCAGAGAACAAGGGCAGCTTTAAGTACATAAACGGAATCATCACCAGCTGGCATAACAGTCATGTAGAAAGTCTTCAGGATATCCGGCAGTTAGATGAGCAGTTCCATGCGCAAAAGAAAGCAACTGCAGATACTAAGACCATACCGATCCGTAAGGTTCAGAATCTGCCGTTTAATAACTTTGAACAAAGGACCTACAACGATCAGGAGCTCGATGATTTCTTTATTCATGAAGTCCAGAAAATGACGAAAGAAAACTAGAGAACAGGAGAACCATCATGCCTTTGAATGCTGCTTACTTAAAAGAAATCAAACAGGAATATGACCGAACTCGGTTTCGCAATCGACAGGAGCTCAATGCCAGAATTGATGAGGTTCATGCGAAGGTTCCGCAGATTGCCGAGATTGATGCAACCATCCGCGACCTTGCAATTGATGCCGCTCTGGCCGCACTTCATGAAGAAGATGAAGACAAAAAGGCAGCCGACAAACTCGCAGTCGAAAAGCAGACCGGCGAATTAATCGAACAGAAATACCGATTGCTTGTACAGGCAGGTTATCCAAAGAATTATCTTGCCCCTGTCTATACCTGTGAGAAGTGCCGGGATACCGGATATATCAATCAGGATTACTGTGAATGTATGAAGCACAAGATCGTAGAACGCCAGTATCGGCATTCCAATCTGAACCGTGATCTGGCACATGAGAATTTTGAACATTTTTGCTTTGATTACTATGCCAATGAGTCAGACGGTACTCATAAGCTGACACCACGCGAGAATATTGAAAATGTTTATCAGTCTCTGCAGCAGTATATTCAGCATGTATCGGAATATTTCGATGGTAATGACCGGATTAAAGCCAGCATTTTATTTAACGGTACTACCGGTGTCGGAAAAACATTCTTAACCAAATGCGTTGCCAAGGAATTGCTGGATGCCGGCTATGCCGTCCTTTATACCTCTGCTTCCAACCTCTTTCAGATGGCGGCTGATGTACAATTAAATAAGAATCAGATTGAGGGCAGTCAGGAGTTTCTTTTTGGCATGGAGCAGTGCGACTTTTTAATCATTGATGATCTCGGCACGGAACTGTCCAACAATTTTACCGCTTCCTGTTTCTATTCGTTGATCAATAACCGCCTGTTACAGCATAGGGCAACGATCATATCCACGAATCTATCCTTAAAAGAGATCCGTGAGCTTTACAGCGAGCGTATTTTTTCCCGTATATGTGAGAATTATTTGATCTATACTATATATGGTGACGATATCCGGTTTGCCAAGCGTAAACAATGGCAGTCTTCTGCCTCCGTCTCCCGTCCGGACTAAGAAGGACTTGACGCGGACTGTAAAACAATGTTATAAAAGCAAGGGGCTTTCCCCTCGTTTTTACATATTTCATCACTATTAACAATCTAACCAATGGAGGAATCATATCATGCCAGATGATAGCAAATTAGAAACCATACCTGTGGGTCGTCTTGGAATTATTGCCATGGAAAGTTGTACCGAGCTAGGCAATAAAGTAGACAATTACCTTGTAAAATGGAGAGCCGCCCGTCAGAACGAGCATAAATCTACCATTGCATTTCACGGCTATGAAAGAAGCTCATATCTGATTGAAAGTGCATGCCCACGTTTCGGCTCAGGTGAAGCCAAGGGCGTCATTCGTGAATCTGTCCGCGGAACAGACTTATATATCCTGGTTGATGTTTTAAATCACAATCTGGAATACAAGATCAGCGGCAAGCCTTCTCCAATGTCACCGGACGATCATTATCAGGATTTAAAGCGTGTGATCGCTGCTCTGACCGGAAAGGCCAGAAAGCTTACCGTTATCATGCCATTCCTGTATGAGAGCCGTCAGCATAAGAGAAGCTCCAGAGAATCTCTGGATTGTGCATTAATGTTACAGGAATTAATCGGTCTGGGTGTAGATAATATCATTACCTTTGATGCCCACGATCCTCGTGTACAGAATGCAATTCCTCTCAGCGGTTTTGAAAATATTCGCCCAACTTATCAGTTTATTAAGTGTCTGCTTCGTTCCACTCCGGATCTGGAGATTGACAAGGAGCATATGATGGTAATATCTCCGGACGAGGGCGCTATGCATCGTGCAATCTTCCTTGCAAATATGCTGGGTGTCGATGTTGGTATGTTCTACAAACGGAGAGATTATACACAGATCGTAAACGGCAGAAATCCGATTGTTGCCCATGAGTTCTTAGGTGATTCTGTCGAAGGCAAGGATGTTATTATCATTGACGATATGATTTCATCCGGTGAAAGTATGCTGGATGTTGCCAAGCAGTTAAAGAACCGGAAAGCACGTCGTGTTTACTGTATGTGTACATTTGGTCTCTTTACAAATGGTCTGGAGCTTTTCGATCAGTATTACAAGGACGGTATCATCGAGAAGGTTATCACAACCAACCTGACCTACCAGCCGGAAGATCTTTTATCCAGAGAATGGTATGCTTCTGCTGACTTAAGCAAGTATATTGCACTGTTGATCGATCATTTGAATCATGATGCTTCTATCAGTGATATTTTGGATCAGACAGAGCGGATCCAGGCTCGGATCAATGAGTATAAGGTAAAACATACCATTACTGAAAACTACGAGGCCTAAGCCATGCCATCTCGCCTATCGGCTCGATGTAGGGTTGCGCCCATCTAAGCCATGCCATCTCGCCTATCGGCTCGATGTAGGGCTGCGCCCATCTAAGCCATGCCATCTCGCCTACCGGCTTGATGTAGGGCTGCGCCCTATAAGTCAAGAAATAGAAATGCAGAAACGGAGCATATATGTTCTTCCGTTTCTGCATTTCTATTTCTTTCCTTGCATGGCTTAGAGTTCCACGTAGTTATAGTCATTTTTTGTTTTATCCAAAGTGTCGGCGATTCTGTCGCTGGCGGTGAATAGCAGGATTTGCTCACTGCCCCGGTAGTCAGCAATGCATTGCAACGCCGCTTCCAGTCTGGCATCATCATAGGATCCAAAGATGTCATCTAAAATAATCGGCATACCTGAAGTACTCATTTCATCTGCCGCTGCCAGCCGCACTGCCAGATAGATTTGCTCCAGTGTTCCGGTGCTTAAATGTTCTGCTCCTATATATCTTCCCTGCTTGCGTACCTTGATTCTCAACTGTTCATCCAGCTTTACATCCGTATAAGCCCCATTGGTAATCTTGCTTACCATTTCTGAGACCTGTTCATTCATATCACTACCATACTGATCAAAGATATTCTCTGATAATTCCTGAATCGTTGCAGCTGCCAGATCGATTGCTCTCGCCTCAAACTCTGCCCGTTCTTTTGCTGCCTTCAGATCATCATACCGCTTCTGTAACTCCTGCTGCTTTGCATACTCCCGCAGGATATCATTCTCCCGCACCTGAATATCTGTCAGCTGATTACTGTACGTAAGGATCTGTGTGCTGCCGGTCTCTGTTTCCTGTACCGGTGTACCTTTCTCCTGCTTATCGTCGGATCGTGGTTCCTGTTTCTCTTTATCGGATTCCACCTTTCTTTTACTCCTGTGTTTTCCCACGATCCAGATTGCAGCCGCAACTGTTACAACGATCACACACAGCCAGCCCTTATAATGTAAGGAAATCGGCAGAATAAAAATAAGTACAAATATCAGTGCCGCCACACCAAATCCCAGTAGTACCTTAATGGTTGTAAGGATCTGTTTCAGCTGCGGATCCATATCCGGATTCACCGATAACCGCCCTTTCCATGAAGTGTGCTTTTTTGTTGTGGTCTTTCTCTCTTCGCGTTCCGGTTTCTGATTCTCGATCTCAGACTTTTCAGATTCCGGCTTCTCTGTCACCGGCTTAGTGACTGATACCAGCTTCTCTTCAAGCTCCTGTCGTTCCCGGCTTAATTCCTCCAGGGTTTCCTCCAGCCGCACATCCACCAGGCGTTTTCCCAGTGCCTGTAATTCATTCTCCAGTCCCTTTTGATTCAATTCCTTTTTACGGTTGCTTAAGTACGCATTGGCATCCTTCAGATTCAGATTACCGGTATGTGTTGTGCTTACATTCATCAGATACTGCTTCAGCTGTTCCTGTAATTCTGACTTATAGGCCGCACCATTACTGGAAATACAGAGGGTATTGGTATATCCGTTCTTATCCAGATCTACCAACGTTCCATATAAGGACTGTCCATTATCCGTCTGCACTTCTCGGCCGGTCTTATCCTGATAAATATGCAATGTCTTCTGATCTTTCCGGAAGTTCCGTTCAATCAGATACGTACCATCCTCTGTCTGTAATTCCATACTGCCCGCATAGCCACTGCCATCCAGTGGTTCATGCCGCATATATTCATCCGTCCGGGAAGCAATTCCACGCTGTCGCTCGATTCCATAAAACATACCGATAATAAAATCCTTCAGTGTAGTCTTTCCTGCTTCATTCGGCCCATAGATAAGATTCAGCCCCGGCTGCAGATCTATTTCCCTGTTATTGTATTTTCCAAAATGCTGTAACAGCAGTTGCTTAATATACATTCTGTTTCTCCGTCAACTATTTATTCTCCAACGACCACTCACGGCATCGCATCAGTGCCCGGACTCCATAATCCAGTGCCCTCTGATGTAATTCATCCTCCTGGTTCTCAAAGTTTCTGATATACCTTCCAAGCAGGTTATCTGCATTCTCCTCTGCCAGACGCTCCAGATCATAGACTCCGTGTGTATAATCGACAACCTCGTAAATATGGTACAGATTCATCAAGCTGTTAAAATCCGGTCGAAAAACCCCATCGTGGCATCCTTCCAGAATAATCCGGTATATATGCTGGGTTCCGATTTCTCCAATCCTGTCCTGTACCAGCTGCAGCAGTTGGAAGTTCGTCATGTCCGGCTCCATCTGTACGGTCAGATCAACATACTGTCTGTTGCAGACAGGAACCCATTTCGTATGGATCTTCCATCCATCGGCTTCTTCTATTGTTTCGCCAATAATATATCCTCGTTCTCCGGTGTCCGTATAATCAATCGGCTCCGGTGAACCCGCAAATGCCATACGATCCTGTGCAATAATCTCCGGTTTATGGATATGGCCAAGTGCAATATAATCAAAATCAGATGCCAGCAGTCTCTCCCGGTCCAATGGGCAATGTCTGGCATCTCCGCCATGCGCCAACAGAATCTGGCAGTAACCTGCTGTCGCCACGGTCTCCTCCGGCTCCAGTGCATCATAGATTCCTTCCGTTATCTCCTGTCTGTCATAACTGATACCGGTCACACAGGTCCGCAGATCATCCAGTACCACCCGTTCCGCCTCACCGGCTTTCAGACATATCGTATCCGACTGAAACTCATATCGGTCTAATGGAGAGCCTGCTGCCCGGTAATCATGATTCCCGGCGATCAAAATCGTAGTCATATCCGGAACTGCTGCCAGCTGTGCATCCAGCTCCTTAAGCATTGCGATTCTTGGCGGATAATGGAACAGATCACCGGCTATCAGTAACAGATCAACCTTCTCCTCACCGGCAATCTCCAGTATCCGTTCAAACGTATGATAAATCTCTCTGGACCGCTGCTCTGACCAGGTCTTTCCCTTATCCGGAATCACCCCCAGATGCACATCCGCTATATGCATAAACTTCAATTTTTTCACCTGCCCGATTTTCCTTTTTTAATATATTTTATTTTATCACAGCGTTTCCGGAATATATAGTTTTTCAGTCAAAATTAAGATTAAATTTATATTCTTAATCTCCTGTTAATTGCTGCCATTTTTCCCACAAAAGGCTCTTATATTCTATTTCTGCATTTTCCGGTGGTGACACCAGGATCTGTGCGTACTCCTCCGGAGTCAGAATCTGTTTCAGCTCCTCCTTGCCCTCAGTTGCAACCACTCCACCGGCAGTCTCCACGAAACATAATCCCGGATACATAACACACCACCAGTTTGCTCCCTCATGCTCTCCGATATCCACCCGTAATGCCTGATACGTACCGCTCGGGAAACGCATATCACCGTATTCCTTAATCGGGAACTCCTCCTCCGTCAGGTATGCTCTTACCGGGTAATCATATCCGGCCTCCTGAATGATTGCCTCTGCTATCCGTTCAATATCCTGCAAATGATCGCCAATGATCTGTTCTGCCTCTGCTTTGGATGCTGTCTCCTCTAACAACGGCGCCATCTCCTTTAGAATTCCATCCCGCACCAGAAATTTCAATGCCTGGTCTTCCTCTGAATCCGAATTGGCCCGCACATGGAACCGAAGCACTGCTCCTGCAATCCCTTCTGTCAGGGCATCGGATTCTGCGGCATCCGGCACAGCCTCATTCAATATAGTTTCATCTGCCAGCATTGCTTCCAGCCGGTTCACCTGTTCTGCAGAATACGCACTTAAGGTCTCTGCTTTTTCCTTCATCTCCATATAATTCTGAATCATATGCACACTGATTCCACCTACGACCGGTGCCAGAATCAGTGCTGATAATGCCATCTTATAAATATTCATAGAACAACCTCCAATCTCATCAGATATAAACATCTGAATCTATTGGGGATTATTTCCATTTGTAATTATTTTATTCTTCCCATGCTTCTTTTAACCAGCCTCCCAGATTTCTGTCCGTCTGTTCACCGGCATCCAGCTCTTCCTGATATACGGGTGTCGATAATACTACCTGCGTCTCCTGCCAGATATTATTGAGAATTTTATCTGCCGTCTGCAGATGATATATGGTATCCTGCAGATAAATCCCCTGCAGATGGGAATAATCCAGGCATGTATCCGTCTCCTGCTCAAACCGGTCATTCACAGCCTTTATCCCCTCTCCGCTTCTATACACAACTATTCCCTCTTCATTCTTCTGATCCTTATCCGACCCTTCTTCACCCGTGTAAGAAATCATGCATCGGTACTCATACTCATTCGAGATTTCCGTTTCCGTTACATGAAGCTCCATGACATACACCCGGTCCTCGATTGCATCCCGCTTCATGCACCCGCCAAGGCAAATCCAGCAAAGAATCAGCAGGCTAAATACCCCCGTGTGCTTCCATATCTTTGAATCCTTTCCCCGTTGTCTGATCTTATAATTGATCCAGATTAGAACCGGCAGTATAATCGAAACCGGGAAATCAATATAGCAGGCATAATTCCAGTACCAGGCACTCCAGGCTTCCGCTCCGTTCAGGCAGTAATAAACCGCAAAGATAAATCCAAGCATGAGCAATACCGATGTACTTCGTTTGCACTGGGTCCAGAAAATCCGCCGGATCAGTTGCTGCCCCTGAAAAATATATGCACTTAAGGTTATCATTCCTCCGACCAGCCAGAAGAGGATCATCAGAACATCCAGCCGTTCGAGACCTCCGCTCCGCACCGAAATCAGCTCCATCGCATCGGTGACTCCGAGAATTGCCTGCCCGCTCCAGACCTTTCCGATAATCCCGACCGTTACCGTATATACCAGAAGCATCCATGCGCCTGCTAACAGAATCCCACGAAATCCGGCAATCCATGCCTGTTTCCGGTTCTCTCCCATAGCTGTTATCCGGAACAACAGGAATTCCAGTGGAAGAAACAGTACCATTAACCGATATTCTCCGCGAAATATTTCCCGGCTGTTGATAGGCTCCGTAGGTGCCAGCTCCCTTAGATCCAGCTTCCATATTCCTGTCAGGAACAAAAGAACCAATGGTACTATTACCCACCAGAATAATAATTCAACAAATCTCGCCCGCCCCAACAGGCTTCGCACACTCGCATATCCACATACAAGCAGGAGCGGAATCAGAATCATATACCGGTTCCCCGGATACAGAGTTTCATGAATCAGTTCTTCCATGTATGCCAGAATCCATGCCCCTCGTATTACAAACCGCACGATATAAATACACCAGACTGTCCGCCATAAGAACCCGGACATATTTTGCTCCGTCATTTCCGGGAAGCCTCCGCCCGCCTTTCCGATCGCCATCAGAAGTCCACCATAAAAAAGGCTTCCGATCACACTCAGCATCACGATCGGCAGTCCGTTATTGCCCCCGCTCCAGAAGGTTACAAACAGACAGCCCACAGATCCGGTTTCCAGAATGATCATCCGCTGCAGCTGTCTGGCAGATATACAATATTGACGCTCATCCATACTATATTTTCCCACCTCTTATGATTTCTTTCTGTTTTGCATACGTGTCCGTTCCTTTTCTTTGGTAAACACCGGGCGTTTCCACATCAGATAAATCGGCAATCGTAATACGAAATCCTTACAGCTCTCCTTTCGTCCGTCCGGCATGGAAACCGCCGGCGTCATATATGGAATGCCATAACTGGTCAGACCGGACAGATGAATCCCGATCACCACTATCCCCAGTATAAATCCGTATAATCCCCATATAGCACTGACAATGATCAGAAAGAATTTCAAAAGCCGATATGCTGATGCAAAGCTTTCATTAGGAATCGTGAAGGACGCCAATGCCGTTAATGCCACTATGATCACCACAATCGTACTGACCAGACCCGCTTCAACGGCTGCCTGTCCTACGATCAGACCACCAACGATACCTATCGTGTTTCCCATTGGCCCCGGCAGCCGGATTCCCGCTTCCCGCAACAGCTCAAACTCCAGCTCCATCAACAGTACCTCCAGTACGATGGGAAATGTCACATTACTTCTTGCCTGTGCGATTGCCATCAGCAGCTTCGTCGGCAGCATCTCCACCTGAAAGCAGGTGATCGCGATATAGAACCCGGGCAGTCCGATTGCCAGAATAGATGCAATATACCGCAGGATCCGCGCAAAGGTTGCCACAGACCACTGATTATAATAATCATCCGCTGCCTGGAAATACGTGTTAAAGGTTGCCGGCAGAAGAAGCACCTCCGGTGAATTATCCACGATCACCGCCACTCTGCCCTCCAGAATAGATGCCGCCACCTTATCCGGCCGCTCTGTACTCTGTATCACAGGAAATGGAGAATACCACTTCTGATTCATATAATGTGCCAGCATTCCACTGTCATAGATCGCATCTGTCCGGTACCGGCCCAGCTGCTCTTCAATCTGATCAACCAGCCCATCCGGCACCAGATCCTCCATATACACCACTGCATAATCTGTCCGGGAACGTTCTCCGAACTGATGCTGCACAATCTTACATTTCGGATCCTTGATCCGTCGTCTTATCAGCGCAGTTCCCATCCGCAGGCTCTCATTAAAACTGTCCCGCGGTCCGCGCATCACCGCTTCTGTTTCAGACTCCTCAATACTCCGGACCGGAAGCTTCTTACTGGAAATAACAATTGCCCGGTCATAACCATCCAACATCAGAGCTGTATCACCACGCATCACTGCCAGTACCATTTTATCAAAGGACGGTTCTTCCCTCAGATCTGCCATGTCAATCTCGCTGTAAAAAAATGCCGACCAGATGTCTGTTTCCACAGCCATCCGATACCTCAGCTGTAATGGATGGATCACATGCTGCTGCACCATATCTCCATCCGTCAATCCATCAATATAAATCATATATCCGGAAACCGCCCCATCCTTCCGCCGGAACAGAAACTCCTTTTTTACAACATCATCGCAGTCCCGGAACATTTCTTCCAGCACTTCGATATTTTTTACCAGCGATGTATTTAACTCTGCCGCTATTTTATTTTCTGAATTATATAATTGATTCATAGAAAAAGCCCCCACACATCTACACTTTCGTATAGTATGTGTGAAGGCTTCATTTGTTATACATAATCTGTTTTTGCAAAGTCTGCTTTATGCATGATTCATTTTATGCACGTTATTGATAACGATCGTTTCCTGATTATAGATATGCTTTCGCATAACGATCCGTGCCTCCTCTGCGTCTCCGCGGAGAATCGCCGCTGTAATAGCATCATGCTCTTCCACCAGAACATTATGATAGCTGAAATCTTTTACATATTCTACCCGGTATCTGGACACCTGCTCCCACAGATTATGTGTCATGGTAATGATCCGCTGATTCTGTGTCGCTTCAAAAATCGCATCATGGAATACAATATCACCCTCCACGATTGCCGGAACCTGTTTCGTCCGGATGGCCTCCCGAAACGCTTCACAGGCCGCCTGCAGTTTCTCTTTTCCCGCTTCTGTAATCCTTTCACATGCCAGTTGTACCGCCAACTCCTCTAATGCACATCGAACCTCCAGCGCATCCCGCAGATCCTTCTCGGTTATCTTCGCTACTTCCGCACCGCGTCGCGGAATCATAACTACCAGTCCCTCCAGCTCCAGCATCCGGATGGCCTCCCGCACCGGAGTCCGGCTGACGCCCATTTTCTTTGCCAGCGGAATCTCCAGCAGGTGTTCACCGGGTGCGATCTCTCCACTTATGATAGCCTGTCGTAATGTCTGAAAAACCACATCCCGAAGTGGCAGATATTCATTTATATCGAGTTTCAATTCCATTCTGTATCCTCACCTTATGTTCCTGTCGCCTGCTGATTTTTCCTGTTCCTAATACTGGGGCCGTGTCAGATAAATCTGCTTTGACAGCTCTGCCTCACCAATCGCAGTTCCTGCCTCGCGGGCCACCTGCTCGTCCTTAAAGATTCCAAACACGGTAGGACCGCTTCCGCTCATCAATGCATTCTCCGCACCATGCTCCAGCATCTGATCCTTAATCGTCTCAATTACAGGATATGCAGGAATCGTAACCGTCTCCAGTACATTTCCCATCCGGTCCACAATACCACCCAGATTCCGGCTCTTAATCGCTTCCACCATACCGTCAATGTCCGGATGCTCAGCCAGCTCTTTGACTTTCAGATTCCCGTATACGAATCCGGTAGATACTGCGATCGGCGGCTTCGCAATCAAAATCCAACAGTCCGGAATCTCAGGTAATGCGGTCAGTTTTTCACCGATGCCTTCTGATAAGGCGGTTCCACCCATAATGCAATATGGAATATCCGCGCCCAGCTTAACTCCCCTCTCACATAGCTCCTGCTCAGAGAGCCCCAGCTCAAATAACTGATTCATGCCCTTCAGGGCGGCGGCAGCATCTGTACTTCCACCCGCCATTCCGGCCGCAACCGGGATCCGCTTGGTCAGGATTGCATGCACGCCTTCCTTAATCTGAAATTCATCCTTCAACATCTGAATTGCTTTATAAATCAGATTATCTGCATTCATCGGCACCTCCGGTACATCCTCTCCGGTTGCCGAACACAGCTCAATCTCCGATCCGGTTGCTTTCCTAAGGTCCAACGTATCGGATAATGAAATATTCTGCATAATCATCTTAACTTCGTGATATCCATCTCTCCGTTTCCGGATCACATCCAGTCCCAGATTTATTTTGGCATATGCCTGTAAGGTTATTGACTCCATATCCATTCCTTCTATCTGATCTTGTTCTTTTATCTTTTTAATTTTCTGCCGGATCCCGGTTTCTTTATTCTCCCGGTTCGCCGGATTCTATAAATATTTCTTCAGCAATTCTACCTTGTCTGTCTTTTCCCATGGCAGATCAATATCGGTTCTTCCGAAATGTCCGTAAGCGGCTGTCTGCTTGTAGATCGGACGGCGCAGATCTAACATCTTAATGATTCCTGCCGGACGAAGGTCGAAGTTCTCACGAATGATCTCTACCAGCTGTTCATCGGAAAGCTTACCGGTACCAAACGTATCTACCATAACGGAAGTCGGGCTTGCCACACCGATGGCATAGGATAACTGGATCTCGCATTTGTCTGCCAGACCGGCTGCCACGATATTCTTCGCTACATAACGGGCTGCATACGCTGCGGAACGGTCTACCTTTGTGCAATCCTTACCGGAGAAAGCACCACCGCCATGTCTGCCATAACCGCCATAGGTATCTACAATGATCTTCCGGCCGGTCAGTCCGCTATCACCATGCGGTCCACCGATCACAAATCGTCCGGTCGGATTAATAAAGAACTTGGTCTCATCATCTACCATTTCCTTTGGAAGGATCGGATCAAATACATAGGTCTTGATATCCTCATGGATCTGTTCCTGTGTTACCTTCTCGTCATGCTGGGTAGATAATACGACTGCGTCCAGACGGAATGGCTTGCCGTTCTCATCATATTCCACGGTAACCTGTGTTTTTCCATCCGGTCTCAGATATGGAAGTGTTCCATCCTTACGAACATCCGTCAGACGTTTTGCCAGCTTATGTGCCAGTGAGATCGGATATGGCATTAATTCCTCTGTCTCGTTCACTGCATATCCGAACATCATGCCCTGATCTCCGGCTCCGATTGCCTCCAGCTGTTCCTCTGTCATCTCAGACTCTCTGGCTTCCAATGCCTTATCAACACCCATTGCAATATCTCCGGACTGCTCATCCAATGCAACGATCACACCGCAGGTATCACAGTCAAATCCGAACTTGGCACGGTCATATCCAATCTCCCGGATGGTATCCCGTACCGTCTTCTGAATGTCAACATAGCCCTTAGTTGTAATCTCACCCATAACCAGTACCAGACCGGTTGTCGTTGCTGTCTCACAGGCCACCCGGCTCATCGGATCCTGCTTTAATAATTCATCCAGAATGGCATCTGAAATCTGATCGCAGATTTTATCCGGATGTCCTTCGGTTACTGATTCTGACGTAAATAAATGTTTTTCCATTGTTTCCTCCTTCTGTTTTCCATCATTTTAACAAAAAAACAAGCCCGTGAATCGGACTTGAGTCTATTCAAATCCTCTTATTGCTCGATTCATCGTTCTAAAACCGGTTTCTCCGGCTTCTCACTGACTCGCTCAGGTTGGCACCTTCCGCCTTGCGGGGTTGCCACAGCTTCAAAGGCCCTTCTGCCTCCACTGTTCTGAATAAGAGAAGTCTTTTCAGTTGATACATTGATAATGTACTACAATTTATACACTCCGTCAACCGGATTTCTTTCTAATTACCGGCGTGCGAATATTTTTCTCAATTCATGATAGAGTCTGGCAATCGGCAGCCCGACCACATTATTATAATCTCCGCAAATTCCCCGGATATACACACCGGATTGTGTCTGGATCCCATAAGCTCCCGCCTTGTCCATGCAGTCACCGGTAGCAACATATTCCTCTATCTCCTGCTCCGTCATCGGATAGAATTCCACTTCCGTTTCTTCATGAAAGGTATGCTGCTTCTTCACACAGCCTACGCCATCCTCCTGCTCATTCCAGATCAGGGTCACACCTGTATATACCTGATGTTTCTGTCCCTGCAGGCTCCGTAGCATTTCACAGGCTTCCGCCTGACTCTGTGGCTTTCCGAGAATCCTTCCGTTTAATACCACGATTGTATCTGCACCGATCACCAGGATGGATTCCGCCGGCCGATCTTCCCGATCCTTCCGGTAGATTTCCTCTGCCTTCCGCATGGATAGCTCTTCTACTACCTGCCACGGAATCGTAGACGTAATGATTTCCTCTCCGCATGCCGGATGGATTTCAAACTGCAAGCCCATCTGTGCTAACAGCTCCCTCCTCCGCGGTGACTGGGATGCCAGTATGATCTGTCTTGATTTTAGCTCCTGCATAATTGTTCTCTCCGATCGGTTCTTCTGATTCTGAAATAGTTATATCACATCCATAATAATTATGCTATAATGTGGAAAGAAATTGCGTTAGAAAAGGAGTGTTCTTATGTTATCTCAACATTATATTGATATGACTTCGCAGAAATCTGCGATTCGTGAACTGTTTGATTATGGTTCCAAGCGTGCAAAAGAAATCGGCTATGAAAATGTATTTGATTATAGCCTTGGTAATCCAAGCGTACCTGCTCCACAGGAATTTACAGATGCATTATTAGACCTGATCCGGAATACCGATCCGGTTGCTCTGCACGGATACAGCCCAAGCCTTGGTATCCCTTCTGTTCGTCAGGCGATCGCTGATTCCCTGAATCGCCGGTTTGATATGAATTTCAAGATGGAAGACATATTTATGGCAGTCGGTGCTGCCGGTGCGATCGCACATGCGGTCCGTGCCGTTACCGTACCGGGTGATGAAGTGATTACATTTGCTCCGTTCTTCCCAGAATATTATCATTATGTAAATGCAACCGGTGCCGTTTTAAAGGTCGTGCCTGCGGATATCACCAGCTTCCAGATCAACTTCGACGCGTTTGAGGAAATGATCACTCCTAAGACCATGGCAGTCCTGATCAACACCCCGAATAACCCGTCCGGTATCGTTTACTCTACTGCTACGATCAAGCGGCTGGCTTCTATCCTGGAAGCAAAATCAAAAGAATACGGACATGTTATTTATATTATCTCCGATGAACCATATCGTGAGATCGTATTTGCCGGTGCGGATGCTCCGTTTGTTGCAAAGCATTATGACAATACCATTATCTGCTATTCATTCAGTAAGTCCCTGTCTCTGCCGGGCGAACGTATCGGTTACGTAGCTGTCAATCCGGCCTGTGAGGATGCTGCACTGATCGTAGATATGTGCGGTCAGATTTCAAGAGGTATCGGTCACAACTGTCCGCCTTCTCTGATTCAGCTGGCGGTTGCACGGGTGCTTGATATGACCTCGGATCTGTCTGTTTATGAGACAAATAAGAATATTTTATATACCGAATTAACCCGAATCGGATTCGATATTGTAGAACCGGGCGGAACCTTCTACCTGTTCCCGAAGGCTCTGGAAGCAGATGCCGGTGCGTTCTGTGAACGTGCAAAGAAACACGACCTGCTTCTGGTACCAAGTGATTCCTTCGGTTGTCCGGGACACTTCAGAATCTGCTACTGCATTCCGACCGAGAAGGTAGAGCGGTCAATTCCGGTATTTGAGACACTGGCGAAGGAATATGGATTATAAGGGCTTGTAATGAGCCTTGCCACCTCGCCTCACGGCTCGGAGGGCTTCGCCTTGTAATGAGCCTTGCTCACCTCGCCTCACGGCTCGGAGGGCTTCGCCTTGTAATAAGCCTTGCTCACCTCGCCTCACGGCTCGGAGGGCTTCGCCTTGTAATGAGCCTTGCCACCTCGCCTCACGGCTCGGTGTAGGGCTTCGCCCTATAAGTCTAAAAAAGAACAGGGACGGAAATGAGCATATATGTTCATTTCCGTCCCTGTTCTTTTTTATCCTTGCAAGGCTCATAGTTTCATGTATCCATAGCTGTTGACGATGGCGTCTATTTTCTGGCCTGCTTTGCAGTATGGGCATTCGTTATGCTGATAGGTTTTGTATTCCGGGAAGTCGGACATCTTGAAGATGGAGTGGATTTCCTTTCCGCCGATTTCTTCGGTTGCGGAGAACAATGCAGATACTCCTGCCACGCTTCCGCCATAGTATTCTATACATTCCAGTGCCCGCTCAATGGTACGTCCGGTAGTTGCCGTTGCCAGAAGAAGCAGTACATGCTTACCACGGATCATCGGCTGCAGATTATCACGGAATACCAACTGACCCATGGAGTTCAGCTCCGGTGATACTACATAAATCGTCTGATGCGCATTCATTGACATGAATCCGGCTGCCGTCAGCTCCTCTGCCAGATACGCTCCGACAACCTCTGTACCATCCATACATACGATCGTATCTACGACTGTACTTGTTACATATTCATGTACGATTGCTTTCGCCGCTGCCTGCGCTTCCTTCTGTCTGGTCTTCAACGTTGTCATATCCATATAGTAGTTAATATGGGAATGATTCGTTGCAAAATGTCCCGGCATAATCTTTACTGACAATAAGTTGCTATATTGCGAATATACTTTCATTACCTGGTCTTCCATAAAATAACCCTCCCTGAGTTTTTAATTGATTAAGTTCTATCTTACCCTTTTTTAGCATACTTGTAAAGTATGGGACTGATTCCTCATCTGATTTCTTATTCAAATAACTCTGTCAACACCCATCGTCCATCCTCGAATATTGCCGTTTGTGTTACGGGATATGGTTCTTTCTGCGGTTCATCTGCCGGCCATTCCACCGTAGCCGTTGCCGTAAAGGTACACAGGTTGCCCTCTATGGAGTCAATCGTTAATGCATAATCACTCCAGTCTACATAATATCCCTTCGCACCATCATAATTTATATCCAGATACAGCATGCCATCCTGATCATAATATTTCTGTACTCCTTCCTCCGGAAAGTTGTATAACAGACGGTCTGCTTCCTGTTTACAATAAATAGAGCGGATATACTCCTCAAAAGATGCATAATCCGCAAAATAGTTCGTATCTATCTGCCTTCCGCTCTGTGATAAATCTGCCGATGGATCTGTCGGCAGGCTGCTATAACCAAACCATGCATTGCATTTTATATTTCCGGCAATCAGACGGCACCGATCTAAGACCGCAGGCACCCAATATTCCCATACCGGCCATCAGCATTCCGGCTATCACTGTCTTCTTAAAAAGCCTAATTCTTCCCATACGAAATCCTCCCTTTCTCTTGTCAGAATATTAACACTCCTAATCTACACATTCTCATAATTCCAATATAGCATATTCCATCCTTGTGTCAATTCATTCTCCGATCTGTCAGTTTTTCTTCATTTTTGTTTGGATTGAATTTATAGTACATCTATGCTACGCTTGTTTACAGACAAAGATTTATTTCTCCGATTATTATGTTTACTATGATAGAAATGAGGTGCCGGATTTTGATTTTACAGACTGTTTCTCCCATTAAGGTCGGTATTACCGCCTGCTCCAACCCACACCCGGTAAGCTTCCTTCCGGAGCTTGCTGCTCTACAGCAGACCCTCCGTAATCTGGGGCAGGAGTCTGTCTGCAGTCCATATCTTTTCTCAGATGAATGTGGTCTGTCCGGCAGTGGAACAGAACGCGGCGATGCCCTCATGCAGCTTTTCAATGATCCGGAAATGCGGAATATCTATGATATTTCCGGTGGAGATATGGCAAATGAGGTTCTCATCCACCTGAATTATAACGAGATTCGGAAAAGTTCCGCCACCTTCTGGGGCTATAGCGACCTGACAACCGTTATCAATGCGATTTATACCCGGGCAGGGAAACCTTCCGTCCTTTACCAGATCCGGAATCTGATTGGAGAAAATGCTTCCTTGCAACAGGCTCGTTTCCGGAATGAAGAGGAGCTATTCCATTTTTCCTATGACTTTCTGCAGGGTACTTCTATGTCCGGCACTGTTGTCGGCGGAAATATCCGCTGTTTTCTGAAGCTCGCAGGGACTCCTTATTTTCCGGATCTGAATGGTAAAATCCTACTGCTGGAGGCTCTGGGTGGCAGAATCCCACAGATGATCACTTATTTAAGTCAGCTGGAGCAACTGGGTGCCTTCCGGGCTGTGAACGGAATCCTGCTCGGCACTTTCACAACCATGGAACGTCATGGCTATGTCCCGGACATGCCGACTCTGGTCCGTAACTTCGCCGGTCCACAAGTGCCGATTGCTAAAACCGCAGAGATCGGTCACGGCTCCGATGCCCGTGCGATCCGCATTGGTTCTTACTATGAATTGTGTTGACAAATAGCACTTTCTCTGCTAGTCTGACTATTGTTAAAACCATTTGTGGATTTTTCCGGGTATTGTGCCATCTTTTCGCCACATAACAGTCAATCTGTTATGTGTTTTTTTATGCCCGACAGAAAGGAGTTTTTATGAACCAGACATTTATGAAAGAACGCAAGATCCTGCCGCTGATCCTATCCATGGCGCTTCCTATGGTGATCTCCATGGCAGTGAATTCGCTTTATAATATCGTTGACAGTTATTTCGTTGCCAAGATCAGTGATGAAGCCATGACCGCACTATCCCTTGTCTTTCCGATTCAGAATATGATCAATGCCATTGCCATCGGCTTCGGTGTCGGTGTTAATGCCAGTATTGCTTATTTCCTGGGGGCCGAGAAACAGGAGGACGCAGATACCTCCGCCAGCTTCGGTGTTCTGCTCAGCCTCATTCACGGCATATTGTTAACCATTATCTGTATCCTGATCATGCCTGCATTCCTGCGCATGTTTACCTCAGATGCCGATATCCTGGATCTGGCACTGACCTATTCCAGACGTGTCTTTCTTTTTTCAGTATTTGTAAATGTCGGAATCTGTTACGAAAAGCTGTTTCAGGCAGTGGGAAAAATGAAGGTTTCTATGTTCAGTATGATCTGCGGCTGTGTTACCAATATTATCCTGGATCCGCTTATGATCTTCGGAATCGGTCCTTTTCCGGCCATGGGTATCCGGGGTGCCGCTTATGCCACAGGCATTGGCCAGTGTCTGACCCTTTTAATCTATCTTATTATCCTGGCATTGCGCCCAATCCCGGTTCATGCACATCCAAAATATCTGAAATGGAGACCGTCTCTGATCGGCCGTTTATATCAGGTCGGAATCCCGGCCACCCTGAATACCGCTCTGCCTTCCGTTCAGGTTTCCGTATTAAATCAGATTCTGACCGCATTTTCCGGACAATATGTACTGATTCTCGGTATTTATTATAAATTACAGACCTTTATCTACCTGACCGCAAACGGCATGGTACAGGGCATCCGTCCACTGGTCGGCTATAATTCCGGTGCCGGTGAGACGAAGCGGGTGCAGCAGATTTTCCGGACCTCTCTGATCCTGATCATGGGTATTATGGCAGTCGGAACCGCCCTGTCCCTGATCCTGCCTCAGCAGATCTTCGGCCTGTTCGCCCAGAATCCGGACGTTGTTTCCACCGGAGCAAAAGCCCTCCAGATCATCAGCCTCGGATTCATTATATCGGGCATCTCTGTCACCTGCTCCGGTGCCCTGGAAGGACTGGGAAAGGGGCTTCCATCCCTGTTGATCTCCCTGTCCCGTTATATCATTATTATGCTGCCCGCAGCCTTTCTTTTAAGCCGGCTTGCCGGAGCAACCGGAGTCTGGTGGTCCTTCCCTGTCACAGAGCTTCTGACCGCCATCCTTTCACTCATTATATGGAAAAAATATGGAAAATAAGAAATAATACTAGATCAAATCCAGATGTTTCAGTCCGTTCCAGATACCATCCGCATGAATATCCGTAGTAACATAATCTGCCTGTGCTTTTAAGCCGGGCAGACCGTTGCCCATTACAACTCCGGTCTCTGCATATTCAATCATCTCATAATCATTGGAACCATCACCGAATGCCACCGAGTCTTCCCTGCTCAGTCCCATGGAATCAAGCAGCCGCTGCATTCCGGTAGCCTTATTCACTCCCCGCTTCGTCATCTCACCGGAATAAATAATATCGTCACCGAAGCTACAGCCTGTCAGCTTAAAATATCCATCGGTCCTCGCATCCAGCTCCTTCTGTAACTCATCCACAGTCGCATCTGCATGAAAATATACACCACATTCCAGATCCTTTATCACAGCCGGATTCTCACACACTACCATATCCTTTCGGATACTGTCAGCCGTCTTTCCGCCTGACAATGCCTGTGCCATAACCGCATTACTTGCAGCGGTCAGGAAACGTCCCGGATATCCCTGCAGAAAATAAGCCGCCCCATGGCGATCAAACAGATCCACTAGCTCCTGCAGCTTTGACTGCTCCAGTGTACTATGATAGATCACGTCATTTCCTTTCCGGATATAAGCACCGGCAGATGCCACAACGCCATCAAACCCCAGCTCCAATAAAAAAGGATAAATGATCGAGTACGGTCTGCCACTGCAAATCGCGATTTTATGTCCATTCTCCTTTAAACGATGCAGAGCCTGCATTGTGCTTTCCGGCACCTGCATTTCAGAGTCCAGTAAAGTTCCGTCAATGTCAAAAAATACCAATTTACTCATATCATTTATCCTCTATTATTTTATTTTGCGTCCCGGATAATCTGGCGGATTGGGAGTACACATCCGGGAGATACCGATAATTCATCAATTCCCATTTCCAGGAATGTCTCAGTCAATTCCATATCAGCACCCAGCTCTCCGCAGATACCGGCCCAGATGCCTGCCTCATGCGCATTCTTTGCAACCATACGGATCAGTCGGAGAATTGCTTCATGATGCGGATTATAGAAGGCATCCAGCTTCGGATTCTGACGGTCGATGGCCAGTGTGTACTGGGTCAGGTCATTCGTTCCGATACTGAAGAAATCCACATGCTTTGCAAGCTGATCGCTGATGATCGCCGCTGCCGGTGTCTCGATCATGATTCCTTCCTCTACTTCTCCGATCGGAATGCCTGCTGCCCGCAGCTCTTCCTTCACCTGTGCAGAAATCTCCTTAATCTGCTCTACTTCTTCTACCGAAGTGATCATCGGATACATAATGGCAATATTTCCGAATGCGCTGGCACGGAACAATGCACGGAGCTGTGTCTTAAATATTTCCGGTCTGGACAGACAGATTCTGATTGCCCGGAAGCCAAGTGCCGGGTTATCCTCCTTATCCAGATCAAAATAATCCACCTGCTTATCGGCCCCGATATCCAGTGTACGGATAATGACCTTCTTGCCGGCCATGGTCTCTGCCACACGCTTATAAATCTGAAACTGCTCTTCCTCTGTCGGATAATCCTTGGACTCCAGATAAATAAACTCGCTCCGGAACAGACCGATTCCTTCCGCATCATTCATCAGAACGGTTGCCAGATCCGATACATTCCCGATATTGGCATATAAATGTACCTTCTGTCCGGACTGTGTAACAGTCTCTTTTCCCTTCATGGTCTGGTAAAGACGATTCCGTTCTTCCTCTTCTTCCTTGCGTTTCCGATATTCAAGAATCGTTGTCTCATCCGGATCCACATACAGGATTCCCTCTTTACCGTCTACAATTGCAAGCTTTCCGTCCCACTCCTTCCGGATCTGAATTCCGATCAGCGCCGGAATCCCCATGGTTCTTGCAAGAATCGCAGTGTGAGAATTCGTAGAACCATGCTCTGTTACAAATGCCAGAAGCTTGCTCTTATCCATTTTTACCGTTTCACTTGGTGCCAGATCATCGGCAACCACGATCACCGGCTCGGCTCCCAGTTCTCCGGTACTGCCCTTTCCGGTCAGCACGGATACCACCCGGTCGGAAATGTCCTTAATATCTGCCGAACGTGCCTGGAAATATTCATCATCCATATTCGCAAACATTTCAGCAAAATGATCTCCGGTCATGGCAACTGCATACTCTGCATTTACCTCCTGTGATGTGATCATATTGGTAATCGAATCATTATAATCATCATCCTCCAGCAGCATACTGTGAACCTCAAATACCTGTGCGTTCACCTCACCGACTTCCTGAACTGCCTTCTCATATAATTCCTGAAGCTGTTCGATTGCAGTCTCCTTGGCCGCCTCATAGCGTGCCAGTTCTGCCTGAACATCCTCCACATGTCTTCGCACAATCTGACCCAAATCCTTAGAGTAGAAGAAAATCGGTCCGATCGCAACCCCATTAAAAACCTTTTTTCCCGTATACTTTTCCATAAGCTTCTTCTTTCTCCGACTTATAAATTTGCTTCAAAAAATGCCTGAATTTCTTTTGCTGCCTGCTCCTCATTCTCGCCTTCTACTTCAACTGTCACTTCATCATTCTGCTTTACGCCAAGAGCCATGATCGCCATCAGCTTTCTTGCATCAGCGCTGCCCTTTGCTGTCTTTAATGTAATGGTTGCAGGATATTTCTTAGCCTCTTTTACTAAGATTCCTGCCGGTCTTGCGTGGATTCCTACCTCGTCTGTGATTGTGTACTTGAATGATACCATAGTTCATTTCTCCCTTCTTTTTCTATTATTGTTTTTGACGATGCCGTGATTTTTATTCATAGAGTTTAAAAAACCCGGACACGAAAAAATCTTTATAGATCTTCACATGTCCGGGTTATGCCAACTCAATGTTACACCCCGTAAATAGGAGTATGTAGTTAATCACTTGCTTATATTCCTATAATAAAAGATATTAAAATATTTGTCAACTACGTTCTTCTAAAAAATTAATTTTTATTGTGTGGTAGCAGTTGAAAGCTCGCACAGCTTATTACTTTGACAAGTTGTGGTTTGTGTAGACAACTCCGTCCGCCGTCGCTCCGGCTGTAAGCGGATTCAGGATTTAGCATTAAATGTGAGATGTCGCCTTCTGTCCTATATTTCATGTGCGGCAAGCTCTCGCACCTGCCA